>Ga0222689_1000082_pt1 | contig 57029 bp, 81 predicted proteins | sample AntAcemetage1231_FD_179838 | JGI IMG/M metagenome (GOLD analysis project Ga0222689, IMG submission 179838) | Saline water microbial communities from Ace Lake, Antarctica - #1231 | ecosystem: Environmental > Aquatic > Non-marine Saline and Alkaline > Saline | place: Antarctica: Ace Lake...
AATAGTGGATGGAAGCGCCATCTTAGGCCGTCAATGCCTCGACAATGTAAGGCCGAACCGTGATACCAACCGCCTGCCTCCAGAGCTGCTTGCCCATGCCTTTGATCGCGTTGACTTCATTGGTGGTCAGCTCAAGGGCCGTGCCTACGGCCTCGGCCGCGATGGCGTCAACCATGCCCTGGAATGTCGCGGTTACCGGGTCGACCTTGCCTGCCGTCAGCTGTTCACCCGCGTCAATGTAGACAGCGTTTTCTGAGCCTGCCAGAAACGCCTGGATGCCAACAGTCTTGGCGTAGCTCACAAGCACCTTGATATCGTTCCAGCTGATCCACTTGGTATTCGCAGCCAGCGATACCGTCTTGGCTTCCATCGCAGCCACACGCTCGGCCGCGTCCAGCTCGTCATACGCCGGATCTTCGAGCTCCTGCTTGTGGTGCAGGAATTCCAAAACCTCACGCTGCAGCTGGCCAAAACGAGCCTCGCCATTGGCCAGCACATAATACGACTGAACCACACGCACCAGCACAGGCCCAACGGCCGTGTCACGCTCCACCAGCAGCTGAGATTGATAAAGCAGCTTCTCGGATTCAAGGCGGGTGTCCGGCCCCGTCGCGGGTGCTGGGTGGACCGCTTGGCCCACGGCCGCAGCAAGCGACAAAAGATTCAGGTCAGCCAGTAACGCCGCTTGTGTTTCGTAAGTCAATGTCTATCTCCATGAATTGGACAATCTTCACAACCACACGCCGCCACACTTGGCGCTGGCTGCGTCGCCGGCAGGGCAGCTGCTTCTTGTTTGGCCTTGGCAGCCTCGTCGGCCGCCGCTGTGAATTGTGGAATAACAATCGCCGCGAGAATCCCAATGATCACCACGACGATAAGAATTTCAACCAGGGTAAATGCGTGTTTCATTTGTCAACCTCTCTTGTTAATCACGTTGACAATCACAATGATTGCCGCCACAGATAGCACTGCTCAATCGCGTCAATAATTGGCGTGGGTCGATAGTCCAAGATCGTTTCGCTCACACGCTTGAAGTAAGCAGGCACAGGCGCACCATCGTTGAGCATCCGAAGCGTCTGCACATCAATCTTTGGCTCTTTGCCGGTGAACCAACCCTTGATCTGCTCCATGTACGCAATCGCATACAACACGATTCGGCTGGTCGCTTTCGTTGGCGGTGTCTTTCCAGATACCCGCGCAATCTTCTGCACGAACTCAAGCCAGCTCAGATACTCACCACCCAAAACAAACCGCTGGCCAGTGACATCGGTTTTCAAAATTCGCACATGAGCCTTAGCCACATCGTCTGCAGGACAGAACTCAATTCGGCCACGCGGGATAGGCAAGAATCCGCCCTCCGCAATGGTCTTGAAGAAGAACACATAGTTGTTGTGGTCATGCTCGCCAATCACGATGATCGGATGCACGATGTTCACCTTGAGGCTGCCCATCGCGTTAATCACGATGTTCTCGGCCATCTTCTTGTGCTTGATGTACGGGTTTTTGACGCCACTAATCTGGCCATCACGCACCGTGCAAAGCGTTGCACCTGTCGAGGTGTAGACCAGTTCCTTCACACCGCTTGTACGGCAGGCATCGACAATCGCCTGCGTCACAACCACGTTGTCTCGGTACGACTGATCAGTGCTGCCGTGCCATGACGAAACATTGCCCGCAGCGTGCATGACTGCCTGGATTTCATTCTGTTTGAAAACAGCTGACAGTGAAACACGGTCTGCAAGGTCAATGCTCACCACGTGAACGTCGATGCCATCCAGCCGTGACAAGTCCGTGGTCTTACGCACAGAGACGTGTGGCTTCACGCCATGACGGTTAAGCTCGCGGCAAATGTGCCAGCCAACGCAACCGCTTGCTCCGGTGACAAAGATGTTGTCGTGCATGAGAACGCCAATCAAATAAATCTGCCCCACGCCATTAAGCGATGGGCAAAATCTCACGGCCCGCCTCATGGGTGATCCCATAGTTTGGAGGCAGGCCGCGAGGGAGGGTCACTCGGGGGTTGCGACTTTTGCGACCTTGAAGTCAGGCGCAACCGCGCGGAACGCGATGTCAGCAGTGACGGTGTGGTCCGCTGCGTTACCGACTTCCAGAACCGCGAGGGTCTTTTTGTCGCCTTCGCTCAAAGAGCCGAACACGGTTTTTTCCTCATGGGAAAAAGTGCCGGTGTCGTTTGAAACCTTGAGTTCTCTGGTGATAGCCATGATCGAATCTCCTGCCCTGATCGGGCGTCTATCCCGGATCGCGCCGGGTCGCATTGATTCACGCGGCTACTTTGCCACGCTTGTATTTTTCCAATGGGCCGATTCGCCAGCGCGACCCTTTCTCTTTCTTATTGCGTTCAAAGGCGTAGAACCGAAACATTCGCCATCGTCTGATCGAAACAAAGTCAAAGGCCATGGCTCTGTAGTCCGCCAGCATCGACGCCTTGTTGCGCCTGCTCTCATCGTCCCCAACTTTGTTCTCGCCCCGGTATCCATGCACATAAATGACTTTGCCAAACAGCCAGGCCGTGACGACCGCGGTGCCGTGATAGTCCGGGTTGCCTGTCTTGAATCCGGGAACTTTACTCATCCTCGTGACCCCGACCTGAACCAATGCCCACGGGGGCGTCAGCCATTGGGTCGCGGCGTAGTGTTTCATCATCTGCCTCTGTTCAGTGACGCCGTCCTCAGCGATTGATCGCGCGGGCGTGTCGAGCTGTGATGTCGAGCAAATCCTTCACTTTGTGTGAGGGGGTGACGAGTTCGAGGTCTTTGGCCTGGACCACCGTGGTGGTTTCGTGAATTCTCCCGCCCGTTTTGAATCTGAGGCACGAGACCGTGACGTCTGGCCTGCCTTTGGCCTGATCCTTCGTGACGAAGCATGAGCGGCCTTTGAATCGCGCGTGGTCGAATCGCTTGTATCTACGTGACATGGTGGAGGCTCCTGTTTGATGTAGCGTGAGGTGGGGTCAAGCCGCGTCGTACGTCATATCGATCAAGTTGATGATCCGGGAGAGCGCAGACGAACCCGCCGTGATCTTGCGGTGAATGTGGATGAAGTAGATATCGCCGGACGCCAGGCTCCCGATATCCAAGCCCGTGGCCGCGGTGATGCCGGTGTTCCACGTGACTGATGTCGGGGCGGTTGATTCGTCCGCGATGGTCTGGCACGAGCCGGTTGAGCTGTCGCCGGTGGGTGCTTCCTTCGCAATCCTGATGCCCGGCACGGCGTCGACCGTGTCGGTGCCCGCACCCGCCGTGGCTGATGTACCGAGCTGCGCACGGCCCGCGGCCGGAACCGTCAGGACGGTGTCGGTTCGGCTGGCGTAGTAAACGATCTCCTGCGTCGTACCGCCCGCGTTTTTCACATGGGCAAAACCACTGTTCGGCCAGTCGGCGAAGCTGTCGGTCGTCTCGATCGTGCCAGCGCCCGAAGCCGCGAGCTGGTCGGTGTCGGCGGTGGCCTGGGTGCCGAGCGTCCCGATCATCACCTTGAGGGATTCGACCGCGGCGTCGACGTTGTTGTTCCGGATCGCCACGATGCGGTATTCGTCATCACCGCTGCTGGCCTCGGAACTCGAGACATTGTCCAGCGCGACCGCGTTATTGAGTTGGTACGTCAGGGTGGTGGTTTCGGTGCCGGTCAGAGCTGTCGCGGAGGTCCGCGTCACCTGCACCCACTTGGAAACGTCAGAGCCTTCGATGAGCTTGGACTCGCCATTGAGGATCGTGACGGCTGACCCGACGGTCCCGCCCGGTGGGGTCCAGGTCAGGGTGTCGTCGCCCGTGACCGTGAGGGTTCCGGCTCCAATCCCGTTCTTGCCCGCGACAAAGTCGATCGTGATGTTGGCGATCGCGCTGGCGCGTGAAGCGGCCAGCGACACCACTTCGGTCGAGCTGCGGTAGCCGCCGAGTGAGGCGTTGTCGTCGATTTGGGAACCGTCATCGCTTCCAGCGCCAGTGAGGTACAGGCGTAGCGAATCAGCGCGTGTTTGAGTGTCTGCCATCGTGTAGTCTCCGGGTGTTAGGTCCACCACGACCTCGCCGGGACTACATCGCAATCGTAACACACAGGGCGTAGCTCACGCCGAAGAAACTGTCAGGTCGCCGCCCGCGTAAGTAAGAGCTATCTCAGGAGGGTCGGGGTTTCTCACGACCATGGCCGTGAATTCGATGGGGTCTGCTTCACGGCCTACCGAGTCGATTGGTATCACTCTGAAGTACGCCTCAACCATGTCGGCCAACCATGCCGTGGGGTATTGGTAGACACCTCGTCCGTTCTCTACAACGTGAAGTTTGGTTATCCACGAGGAGCCCTGCAGGTGCTCAACCCTGTAGACGACCGAAGCATTGCCCGGCACGGCGTACCACTGCAGGACCATCCTGCCCGATTCCTTGAGCTGATCAGCAATGACAGCCGGATCGTCGTAAACCTCAATTGCCGGAGGTTCAGAGTCGTCGCCGGTAACCATGACAAATTCCTCATCCATGGTCACGATTTCAAGCCTGCCATGAAAGTAGACGTAAAACGTCGGAGCCGATGCTTCTGAAGTCCATCGCATGCGCCATGTACCTTGTGCGACTTTTTCGGGTTGTAGCTGGGTTGCGGACATGGTGACCTCCTGGTGATGGCTGTGGAATATCGTTTTTAAGGGGTTTTAATCACCCTAAATAACCGGCTGGTCGGCGTGGGCGGTGAATGACGAGCGTTTGACAGACTCAATGGTGCGAATGGATGGAAGCAACTTGGATTCGGGAGGCTGCGAGCGAAGACCAACCGGTAGCCATGATTCGCTAGATTCCTGGTAACGCCACGGCCCGCGATGATCTGCGTTGCCCGCGTCAAAGCCGAATCCGGTGCCGCCGATGAGCTCTTCCTGTAGGTGGCCTAATGCAGTGAAGCTGCCGGGCAGGGTGCTGTAGTCGCCGCCTTCCCAACTCTTGGTGCTGCCGCTTGTGTAGACATACGCAAGGTTCAGCCCGTAGCTTTCAAAATCGACAATGCTTCCGGACGGGGAAACGCTAAACCAATCGCTATCGACAATACCACTCCAAAGCTGTAGGCGATAGGCGGTGGCCAGTGGGAACAATGTGCCGAATTCAACGTATCTCGTGAGCGTTCCGTTCGCGTCACCGATGCCGCGATGAACCTTGAGCTTGTAACAAGTACCGGTGTCAGTAAAGCGATTAACACGCTCCCATGTATCATCAGATTTAAGTCGCATCACATTGACATTGAATTCAAACAATTCTTCAAATGGCGGGTCATCAATTGGCGAGCCATAGAGGCGCATCTGGAATCCGCCAGCGTAAAGCTCGCCGCCAAAGACCACTAAAGAGTGGCATGGCCCCGAAGCATCACGTCCTGGGTTTGGACCAACCGCGTGCCACTCTGTGCCGTCGTATCGGGCGATCCGCTTCACGGTCACGCCGCCGACGCTTCGTATAGACCCGCCGACATAGAGATCGTCGTCATACGAAACCATTGTTTCAATAAGGCCGTCGCCCGCGTAAGGAAGTTCTACCCATGTGTCGTTGTCATAAAAAAACAAGCTGTATTTAACGCCCAGCGAAACAACCAGCTTGCCACGCCACATGCACATGGCTCGTACACTACTGGTGTTTGCGATGCTGATTGGCAGCGTTGCACCAATGTCCTCATAGACTTGCTCTGTGCTGTTCCAACGAATGATGCTGGTGGTCTGATAAGACGTCGTACCGCCTCGATACATACCGAAATAGATATCCTCGTAATCAGGACGTACCACCCCGCCCCGCACCCCTGTTGGCGACCTGTACGGCACCCCTGTTGGTCCCATGATCGGCAGGCCAGTCATTACTCATCCTCCGGAATTTCCACCCATGCACGGGCGTCTTCGTTCTGATCCATCATCGTGAGGTCAGTTGTAATGGCCTCGATCGACGCGGTGATGCCAGTGATCCTGCTGCTTGCCACTTGGATCAAGTCACCGACGGCGTAGGCAGGTGCAACCTTCCATTGGCCTGTGATCTCGTCTGTAGTTTCGACGTTCACGGTCTGGGTATCTACCGTTGTGATGGATACGAGGTGTGCGTACCGGGTTAGTCCGTGCTGTAGCATGCGGGGCTTGGCCACGTACAGGTCTGTGGCTCCGAGGATCAGTCCATCCCATGTGTTGACCACTAAATAGTCGTTCGCAATAGACTTGATCTTGGCGAGAAACGTGGTGGCTGGTGCGGTGTAGTTCGGACGTCTCGTCAACAACCCATACGCACCAGCCACCGCGTTCTGTCCGCCTGATGACTGCAGCGCACGCACGGCCGAACGCACAGTGTTCTCGCTGCGGGCGCTGACTGGCTGGCCGGGCCTGACGTCAGGGATGTTGGTTCCAAAGGGCATGACGTTCCTTTACGCGGTGCGTTGATGGGTCAGGGCGAGGAAATTGCCATCTGGGTAGGGCTTGACCTGCTGGTCTGCCGTGTAGAGCCCTTGATATCCGTTTTCCTCACCTCGCCAGAACAGGTTCCAGCCTGATGGTTTGATCGTAAAGCGATACGTGACTTTCCACGCAGCTGGTCCCTCGGCGAATATCTGACGTGACAAATTGATTGACGAGTACAACAAGGTCTCGGGGGCAAAAGTCCAGCCAAGTGAGTTCGAAGTCACAACCGCACGATTCACATTGCCCAACAGTTTGTAACTGGCGTCAGAGATGTAGGCCGTGCGGCTGATCGTATAGACCCAATCCATCATGACGTTGATCTTGCCCGGTGCTTCGACGTCTTTTGCCTCGGTGCCATCACTGCTGCCCCACCGCAAACCCTCGGCCGGCAACGTAATGAACTCCGCCGATGGCTGCAGGTCTTCGTCAACGAGTACATCCGAATCCTCTGGGCTACCTGCCTGGGCTTCGGCGTATTGGACGGTCAGAATCGCGTGCTCGTAAGCGTTGGCGGTGTCGGCCTTGTCGATGCGTCCGCCGTTGGTGATGTAGCGATGAAACTTTTGAATTTCGAGTGAACGAGCCAGTGCCGATGATCGTCCTGGATAACGGTGTGGGAGACGGATGGCGTTACCCAGCAGTTGGGCAGCCAGCGTGGCGCGATCTGACCACGCGCACTTGAGAATGCGGGTGGCTTGAAAATTGCCGTCGCCGTGTGATTCGGTGGGCGAGTCATCCATCTCGTCCAGATTGATTGTGATGTTTGCTTCTGCGAGTGCCATGGTGTTTCCTTATGAATAGACGGCGTTGGCCGGGCCTTCGAGACGACCGTCACCGTACTTGTCCATCCACTGTTTGGTGTACTGCTCAATCTTCGTCAGCGTCTTGGTGGCCGTTTCAGTGGCGTTGGTCTGGCGTCGCTGGTAGTTCAGTGCCTGATCTTTCAGAGCCTGCTCTTGAATCCTGCGGCTCAAATCTTCAAGCCCAACCATCTGAGAGCCACCTGATGCGTCACCGAATGATGGCGAACCACCGCCCTCTTCATCGGTTTTCTTGCCCGGTTTTTGATCGTCCGGAACTGGGATTGTGAAGTTGAGTTCACGAAGTGCGTCCTCAAATTTCTTTTTGAATTCCGGCGGGATCATGTCCTTGAAGAACGTTTTGATCGTGTCGCCCAGCGGGGTTTCTCCATCATCCTTGATCAATTCATTTACGAGCTTGGCGTCACGATCGGCAGAGACGCTGGCCAACTGATCGCGGAAGGCCGCAAAGGGCTTGGAGGCATCGGCCTGTGCGTTTTTATACTGCGATTCGTCGGCGGTCTTGTTTGCATCGTCGATGCCTGCGAGCTGGAACGCTTCGTCCGCTCGCTCCTGTATCTTGATCCGATGGTCGGCGAGGTAGTTGGTTTTGAGGATGTCGAGACGCCCCGCTTTTTCCTCTGCGGAAATGCTGGGGTTAAATTCAATTTCTTTTCTGGCTGTCTCGTACACGGCGGCGTCACGGCCTTGCTCCATCACGCTCTTTGTGCCTGCCCATGCGGTCAAAAGCCATCGTCCGGTGTCCCGATAGGCTGATTTCATGCCGTGCAACATCTTTAACCACGCCATCGTCATGCTCTCGGTCACGGTGTTCCATGCGCCAAGCAATCCCTCGGCGACGGCGTCGAAGCCGCGCGCCCATGTGGCGGACAAGTTCTGTGTGGTCGCAAAGACCTTGCGGATGAAGTCACCGAGCGTGGCAAACCCCGATCCGATCCGCTTCGTCATTGTTTCGCCGTTGCCGGTAAGCGCAGCCATGCCGACAGCCACAACCCCAAAGGCCGCAACTAACGCACCCACCGGCGTTGTCGCGACACCCATGATGGCGATCCCCAACTTCAAGAATGATGCGGTCAGGGCGGCAATCGTTGGGATGCCAATCCCAAGTGCCAACACACCCGCGCCAACAAGACCAATGCCTGTCAGCAGGCGGCTGTTCTCGTTAATCCACTGGACCGTGAAATGCCTTACCGTCTTGATCGCGGCTACCGCGTGGTTGATCTTTGCCGTGAGCTTGCTCACATTCTTCGCCGCGTTGTTCAGGTAGTTTTTCAGCGGGAGCTTAAAGGTCTCAAAAACTGAGATGTTAAAGCCCTCAACCGCCGACTTAAGACGGACGAAACCCCCGTATACGTTGTCGAGTTGCTTGTCTGCGATATCTTGGGCCACGCCTGCGGAGTTCTCCAGTTCCTTCTGGAATCTACGCAACTCATCGCCTGATGCTGCGAGCAAGACCTGAAATCCTGGGCCTGCACGCTGGCCAAAGTTCTGCATGGCGAACGCGGCCTTGTCAGCCTCGCCCATTCCCTTCATCGCATGATTGGTTTCGTCTATGATCTGAGCCATTGGCTTGAGCGAGCCATTCGCGTCCACGACGCTAATACCAAGTTTATGAAAGTTCTTCTGTACCGCACTGGTAGACAACTTGCCCAAGATGCCACGCAGTGACGTACCGGCCAGTGATGCCTGCAAGCCCGCATTCGACAGGGCCTGCAGGGCTGCGACCGTTTCTTCGAGCGACTTACCCGAAGCGTTGGCAACTGGACCGACGTACTTCAAAGCCTCGCCTAACTGGGTTAAGTCGGTATTAGATGTCACAAAGGCTTGTGTCAGGATGTCGACGGTTGACTCAAGTTGGTCGGCTTCAATCTCCATCCCTCGCATGGTCTTGGCCACGATGTCGGCGGCAGATGCCATGTCGAGTTGACCGGCAGCTGCGAGGTTAAGGGTCGCGGGCATTGAGGCGATGGTTTCATTAACGCTGAAACCCGCGAGTGCCAGACTGGCCATGGCGTCTGCAGCCTGCGATGCTGAGAATTGGGTTGTGCGACCAAGTTCTTGGGCGGTCTGTGAAAGCAGTTGAAGTTGGGCGGAGGTGGCTCCGGTGATGGCCCCGACCTTGCTCATGGACCGTTCAAAGGCCGCGCCCTGAATGATCGCACCAGTGAATAATGCCCCGCCGGTCAAGGGAGCGAGCAATGCGCCTGTACGCGCGGCCATGCTCCCGATCTGGCTGGCGATACGACCAAACCCTGCACTGAGTTTGCTTGAATCCAGCCTGAGCCGAACGAATGCCTCGCCTGCCATGAAACTCATCGTTGTGCCTTTCGCCCGTAGTCGTAGGTCTGCCTGAGAAACGCCCGCGAGTCAGCCCTAGACGCAAATGCCCGGGGCTTGCGGCTGGAAATATCAGGGCGTTCAAAGGGTTGATCGGTGTCGATACGAAACGGATCGGGCGGCAGGTCACGGCGGATGCCCAAGTACATCAGAACTTGTGGCCAGGTCAGATCGGCGATTTCACTGGGCGTCCATCCAAACTCGCGGGCGAGCCGGATCAGTACGGCGTCAATCTTTACCGGGTTCGGCTGGTCCTGTGTGGCTTTTGGTCCCAGCCACAGGGGCTACGACCTCATCTTTCAACTCGCTCAAGACCTGAATCTTTTCACCGATCTCGGTCATAAACTGCATGTCGGAAAGTGGGAACATCTGGTCAATGTCATCGAGTGTGAGTTTGGGCTGGGCGATCCTCATGGACAACCAGATCAAACGGACAATGAATTCCGGGTCTTGATTCATGCCGCCGAGTTGCTCGAACGTGATGGTCCGGGCTTCGCGGTATGCACGATCGACGAACATCGCCTTCTCGTTGATCGTTAAGTCGGATTCATTACGAATCGCCCCCTTGGCGCTGGCGACAATCTGGTCGCGAGCCCATTGAACAAGTTGGCCGAGGCTACGCATGGTCAAGGGGCTGAGAATCCAGGTCTTGCCCTGAATCTGGACCTCTGATGTTGGTGCTGTGGCTTTGGTGATATCAGACATGGTGGTGCTCGCGGTCAGGGGTATGAGGGATCAGGGCGATCGGAGAATCAGGCTGCCGATGCGTCCTGGGCGAATTCACAGGCGAACACGATGGTGTCGGCGTCTTCAACCGATACCGTGCGGTCGATCTTGCCGATGCGAACGCTCTCGCCGTCAAGCATGAGAGTCGAGCCGTCGTTGGTGATGTCGATGGTCCCACGGTCGCCTTCAGCAAACGGAAGGTCATCGTCTTTGGCGACGTAGCACTCAAACGAGCCGGTCAGGTCTTCGCGGCCGGTGTGACGGCCGGTCTTGCCGTTGGTGTCGGATGAGCCATAATCCTTGAGGTCGGGATCGCGGCTGAATTGAATGTTACGGATGTCAGGAACGGCCGTGGTGGTGTCGCCGCTGTTGGTCCAAGATACAGAACCGAACTTTGCTGATTTCACGTTGTCAGGCATGCCAGACTCCTTGGGGCGATGTTTTTAAGCTCGCAGGTGTGCCGCATTGGCTCTAGCTGAAAATCTAACACGGGTATCAGGCGAAGGACGGGGAATCTGCAATCAGCTGGTCGGCCGAGTTGAGTTGAAGCTGGACTGCGACCTGCATGATGGTGTCGAAGCCAGTCGGTGATTCGGTGTCGATGATTGCGACCGGCGCGGATGACCACTTGATCTGCCGGACGAAGTCGAGGCCGAGTTCAAGACCGTAGGTCTTTGAATAACGGGCGATGGCCTGCATGAGTTCGAACTGCGCGGGCCACACCTGTTGGGCTGCGTTGTCCGTACCTGAGAACACGACGAAGTCGAAGTTCATCGTCATGAAGCTCGTGTGCGTCGTGGCGAACAGGTTGATGTCGGTCAGGCCCTTGGGGAAGATCTCGAGCTGTGGGACATCCGCGCTCTGCAGACGGTCCTTCTTGGCCCGACGCTGGTTCCACTTCACGCGATTGCCGGGCTTGAACCGTGCCGTGAGTTTGGCGTCGTCCTCGACGATCGCCCATAGCTTTGTGTAAGTTGCTTCAAATGGGTTCGATGCCATGGGGTCTAGCCTCCTGTGGAACGGCGGTATGCCATTCGAATATCGCGTTGCATGCCGGTGATGGTCCCATCGTCTGGCATGGCCAAGATTTCACGACGAGGTAAACGACCGCCGCCACGTTGATGCGCCTCGGCGATCTGTGAAATCGTGATGTTGTCGTTGTTGTGCTGGTCGCTGCCACCAAAACCAACATCGAGAAAGAGCTTCTTCCGTCGGTAGAGGTTGCCTGGGCCGTTCAGGGTCATGCCGTTGAACAGGACGCCTGTGTCGCGGAGAATCTTGATCGATGATTTGTTTTTATTCCGGCGGCGGGCGATCGTGAATGGCGATAGTGGTTTCCAATCCCCACCACCGGCTGCGAACGTCCGAAATCGCCTGCGGGTGAATGCCAGGTATCGAATGCCCCACTGCTTGTACATCGCGTCCCATGCAGGGCCACGTCCTACACCACGAGACCAGTTGAGCAACGGAGACAAGTTCAATCTGTAGTTTTGGGCCATCTGGTGCTCACTTGATAAAACGAACGCGTGTACCTTGATGGGCGATCAACGCAATCAATTGGTCGACGATCCCCCGTTCTCGAACCCATCGGGTTTCTTCACGGTGGATGGTCTCGCGGCCTCGATAATCTTCCTTGCCTGCCATGTCCATGCCGTAGATGTCGAGGTGTCGTGGAGCCAGATGCCAGGCCATCCCCAGCGCTGCCGTACCGTTGGTCATCCACCACCGTGGGCGTTGGGCCATCGGAGGTTGCTGTCCCTGGTCCATGAGAATTCGTCGTTCCTTCTGAAATCGCCCTGTTTGCTTGGGGAGCAATCGCGGGACTTTCAATTCAAGCGCCGAGGTCGTCCACATCATCGGACTGCCGATCGGAAGAATGCGCTCATAGTCCATGGTGTCGATCAGCGCCCACGCATCGCATTCCCATAGTTCCACGACATCGCGTACACCGACGACGAAGTCGTACCCACCTGCTTCCTTACCGGGAAAAAGACGATTCGATGGTCCGCGTGAGATCACTGCCACATGATCAGGGTCTCCGCATTCTCGAACCCATTGGGGACGGGCCTTACCTGGAATTGAAGGTGGTGTCGTTTCCATGTTCACCCCTTGGCAGCCAGTTTGATGATCGTGACGATACCTGCACCGGTCCCGGTGACAACGAGTGTCACGGCCGCGACAATGACGGTTCGATGGAACCATCGTTGTGAACTCACCCAGTCTTCAAGGCGGGTGAAACGCTGGAGAAGTCCGGGTTTGTCGTCGCGGTTGCCGTGGATGATGCGCTCGTGCTGCTCGACGGTTTTGGTCAGGGCGCTAACGCTGTCAACAAGCGCAACAAGCTTGGCGTTGACATCACTGGCAAGATCAACGTCTTGTCGCATCGCCTGCAGTGCGTTGTGGACCTCGTCTCGCAGTTGTGTCATTTCCTGCCGGATGCTCACCGGGTCTTGGTGTTCTTCGCCGATGCTCATTGGTTGAACCGTTCATCTTCGGGGTTAATGACTTCGCCTACGAAACCGCCGACCACTCCATGATCGGGGAAGGGCACGGCGGGCCACGGAAAATCTTTCGAATCAACAAGATCGGCGCGTGCGTGTCGCAGGCAACGGCCCTTCACGCGAGGCCAGATGACCGACCGAAGGAAGTGCTGGTCATCACCCCATTTGGACTTCCGTGACCACTTTGCTATCTGCTCAGCCATGTCCATGATCACGCCACCACGGATGCCCCACATGCCGCCATGAAGGGGGAAGATGCGGTGATGGATGTGGTCGTGCATGGCGTGGCAATCAAGACCGCTATCAACCCATGCCGCGACGGCTGCGGATTCTCTGATGTTCAACGTGCTATCTGCGTCGCGGAAGATCGCGTATTCAACATTGCGGGATGAGGCTGCGAGGAACCGCCAGAACATGCCTGTTGATCCCTGGGCCTTACCCATTGGCCGGACATACCCAACGTTAGCGAGTTGTCGCACGGTGTCCTCGGGAACGTCAGACGCGACGTAGAAGATGCAGTCCCAGCCTGGATAGACGGTTTGAGCGGTGCGGCCATTGCGGATGGCTCCGACGAGATATTTGGGATCGGTGCCATAGACCGAAATCGCGATGGCATTCATACGGCATCTCCTTCACGATGGTGGATGCGGTCGATCCAGAATTCGGCTTCAAGCAAAGGCTGCACGTTCTGCCATCGCGGATCGAGGTCGCGTTCGATTCGATCAAGCCATGACGGGGTGACGTCGTTCCAATCCTCGACCAAGGCAATCGGCAGGCCACGCGAGACGAACGGTATCAATGCCTTGGATGGTCGGCAGATCGGAATGGTTCTGAGGTACAAGGCTTCCCAGAGTCGGTGGGTATCAGGGCCGTTGCCTGGCGGACAGACGACGAAGCGATGTCGACGAAGTCGTCGAACGTATTGCGAGAAATCAATCTCCATCCAGTTGGCCCGCAAGGTCGTGTACTTGCCACCCTCGACCGTTGCCCAGTCTCGCTTTCGAAATACCCGATATGGTTCAATCCGTTCGGCCCTGTTTGAATAAATCGAATGGCAGCAGTAGAGCGGACGAGCTGATTTGGGCAACCGTGCCGCTTCCATCAGCGCATTGAAGTTTCCGTGCTTGATAGACGGATTCGCGATGCCAAGAGGCAAGGCGTGGACACGCCGATCATCGACATCGACGTTCACGCCCCACCACGCCTGTATGTTTGGCGGAGCGACCTGCATACCTTCGGCGGTGATACGAAGGTCCGAGTCCCCGGTGACCACAACGAACGATCTCGATGGCATCTGGGCAGCTATGCGGAAGAGCCGCCGAACGTCATCGGTCTTGCACCAGATAACCCGACCTGCGGGAATGCCGATTTCACGATGGAACACGCCGTCGCACAGGCGGGCGAAGTTGTGGCCGCAAAGGTGCGTCATCACTCATCCTTGAGATCGTTGGCGGACTTGGTCTGAATTGGTGCGGGGCTAGTGATTTCGGGTCGGCCTTTGCCATCGCCACCCTGAGGATCAAACGCCGCGATGATCCAGCTGTGGTGCTCCTGACCTTCCTCGATAACCGTGAATCTTCGATCTTCACGAATTCGCTGGGCTGACTGGAAATGTTTGAGGTGGTCACAGTCATCCAAGGCGATGACACATGGATTGACCAGCATGCCCATCAAGTGCGAGAACTCCAGCCAGCCGAGATGACCAGCCGAGTCCAGCAGGATGAAGTCCGGGCGTCCATCGCATCGCCTGAACGCTTCACCAAGTTGGTCATCTGGTCCACGGTGTGTCTGCTCGGCCAAGTACGCGCGTGCTCGTGCGTAGGCGTGATGATCTACCTTGATAGATTCGGGCACACCTTCGAGCATGTTGACGATGTCGGGCAGTGTCGGAAGATCGTCTCGTTCGATTGAAAGTCCGTGTAGTTGTATGGCCCGGACTTGGCGGCAGGTCGAACGCGCTACTTGAGCAAGGCGGAGGTTCAGTTCGATTGTGAAGAATTTGGCATTCGAGCCTTGCCGAATCAACTCACGACCGATCAATCGGGTTGAGCCTTCGCCGGTGTATGTACCAGTTTCGATGACAAACCGAGGGGTGTGTTTCCTCAGCGTCTTGACAACGGCTTTGGCGAACTCGGGCTGGATGTAGGTCATGTCTTTCATGGTCAGTCCTTCCATCAGTCATTCAGAGCAACTGAGCCGCCACGGTTTCGACCGATGGCGATGTGAATTCGGTGATGAGGTTGGTGTCTTTAACGCCTGCAGATTTAAGCCGAGTCAGCCAAGTAGGAACGGTCGGCCGTGAACCGTGGATGACGATCTGTGGGGTCTGTGTGGTCGCGGCCAGCCATGTCCCGCCTGAATCAAGTCCGATGTGTGCGACAGCGGATTCGATGATGCTCCGCCATTCCCTGATCGTGCCGGTGAATCTCAAAGCACCGGGGATGTCGCCATCACCGACAACCAGCGTGATGCCTCGGCCACGGAGGATGCGTGCGAGTTGGCTGTACTCATAACGTGACCACACACCGGGCTGGGTGTTGCCTGAGGCGTTGCACGTGACGTAGCGTCCGGGTGTTGGCTTGGGCGATGGCGATGATGTCACGACCAATTCACGACGAGCCGGGCATTTAACACCTGCGTGATGAAACATCTGTTCGATCAGGGTCATGGGAGCGAGGTCTTCCCATCGGTGATCGGGGAATACCTGGGGCTTGATGATGGCGTCGAAGTTGCGAGCACCGAAGGCTTTGATTTCTTCCCAGCGTTCACGCTCCTGCGCACGTCGTGTCACATGCGGCTTGAGCGGCCATGCCACGACCTCGTTCAAGTCCGGGTTGCCTCGCACGGCATCTGCGTAGGGTTCGAGCAGAATCCACGTGATGTGATCGTCCGGGTTCTGCCTGCGGTATTCGTGCAGGACGGCCGTTGCGATGATCACATCGCCCAGAACGCCAAATTGAAGGAAGGCCGTGGTTCTCACATCGCCTCCATAGGTTCAGAACCGGGGAACCGATCAGCCTGCCGCTTGAGGAACAACGCCCGATCTCGTGGGTCTTCGGCGTGTGCGCGGGTCAGGTGTTCAGGACGTTTGCCGCCAGGCTGGCGTGTCCAGTGATCGTGCTGGTGCTGGATATCACGACGTTCCCAATAGCAGTCTTGTTGGATGGCGACTTCTCTCAGCTCGCAGTCGACGTTGAAGTGGTAATAGGCTGGATGGAATGGTCCGTGGCCGTTGTATGCACGACGGATGAAGCCTGAACCGATCCACGGCGAGGTCGCAGCGTGTCGGTTGCCGGGGAATCCGTCGCCTGTGGGTTGCATCACGCCGTAGAGGTCGGGGAATCGCTTGGCAAAACCCTTGGCGATGTGCTGGGCTGTGTGGTTGGGGTCTGGGTGATGGTCGTCGCCGCCGGTCACGACGATGTCGGCACCGTGATTGCGGACGAGATATCGAGCAAGGTAATTAACAGCATCGCCGTACCCGATGTAATCAACCTGTTGAATGACGTCAGCAATGGCAAGGTACGGGTCTGGGTCAGCCGCGTGGTCGATGGCCACGGCTGTCATGAACCCACGTGCTTTCCATTCGGGAAGGGTGACAGCAGCTCGGTCAGGTCGTATTGATGGGATGGCAAACCAGATATTCATTTTCGGGCCTTTCGGACAATGTGCAAAGAGATTCGGGCGGACACATAGAAAACCGACGCGACGATCAGGGCCGCGACCGTGATGAAAACGAAGGCGCTCATGCCCCACCTCGCGCATTCACTGCCTGCTTGTGCCGCCTGCTGCCCTGGGTCTGCCTGATGTAGATGTTGTCGCGTGGTCCGTAGTGGCGCTCTGACAGATCCACAGGACGGGCAGGGTCTTGGGCGTCGATCCAGTTAAATTCGGGGCCGAGTCGCTTGACCTTGAGTTCTGGCATGTCCTCAATGACCCGCTGGAGCAATGGCTGGTCCGACCACGTCTCGGGGTGTTGCTCGCACTGAGAAGCCCATCGCGAAAGCATCATCACGGCGTTTGCTGTCTTCTTCACCGCGATGGTCGCGGAGATCAGCTCACGGTCTTTGAAGTAGTGGACCGCGACGTCGAAGTCTTCGAGCGCTCCATCCAGATGCAGCGATGGGTCCGCAACCATTCGGGCGTCGGCGTCGAGGTACAGCAAGCAGTCGAATAGCCCGAGGTTGGCGTTGAGCAGCTGGTCCAGAATGAACGCGGGTTTCAGCTGGGTCGCGTGCTTCCAATTGCCGGGGTGGGGAAGCGATTGCACTGACCAGGAGAATTGCCGACGGGCTTTGTTCTTGGCGTTGGAGCGCACAAACTCCATCGACTTTTGCAATGCCATCGCTTCGACTTCGTAGGGCGTTCCTTCGGTGTAATACGCGACGATGAACATGGGCGTGTCCTTTCGTGGGCAGGTGTGGGTCAGACAACCCGAGGCGCGTTGCCCCGGTATTGAGTTGCTTTGGTGGCGTTCATCCGCCATTGGCCTGAGACATAGGCGTTGATCTCGCTATGCACAGCCATCTTCATGTTGGTCAGCCTCGCGGCCTCGCCCGTCATATTTCCCGCGTCGTCAAAGCCGCGCTCCTGGTAGAGCCAGATGCCTGCAAGTTTGGCCGTCCAGTCCACGACAACCGGCGGGGTCGATCCGGTGGTTGGGTCAGTCAGAGGTAAGGCGTACTGTGTGTCACGAAGCCGGTCGTTCACGATGTTGGTCGCCCATGCCAACGCCCTATCCACACGGGTGGTGACGATGGTGTCTGCGACGTCGTTATCGAGGTTCGACCAGCGAGCGATGTTGGTCACGCCGAAAACATCTGTCACGTCGGATTGCGTGGCGTAGGTCATGGGGTCATCCTTGAAAAAAACCCGATGCCATGAGCACCGGGTTTTGGAACCTCTCGGGTTTCGATCTCGACGAGGTCGTGGTGGTGAACTTAGAAGCCTGCGACGGTTGCCTTGCACCATGCGTACTTGGCGGCGATGGCGTGAAGCCAGTTGTTGCCCGCGAATTGCTCGATGGCGACCGGGTTGTGGCTCATTGCTGCGTAGCCAAACATGCCAAACACTTCCTGCAGATCGCCGGTCATGGACAGTGCGTCAGAACCGTAATTGGCGACGCCTTGTGGAACGGCTTGAGAGCCGGTGAATACCTTCCACCATTCAGTGGATGGATCGGGGCAGAACACGATGTCGTCCGCACCGATCATGTCCTGGGGGTCGCCGTTGGCGTCAATGAAGTGTGCGTCAGACACGTTGTGCCAGGTCAGGTTCTGGAAGCCCTGCGGTACGTCGTTGGCTGCAAATGCGGCCTTGTTCAACTGCTGGTTGCGGTTGATCCATTCCTTGGCGATCGTGTTCTTGAAGATGTAGCCGGGGATGTTTGCACCGTAGAAGGCGTGCATCATCGGCCAACCGCCCTTCTTGAGCATGGCCCGCTTCATGTTGGTGATTTGGGTCACGATGTCGGTGCCTGCGGTGGACCAGACTGCGCTGATGATGTTGCCACCGTCGAGGATATTCAGTTGGTTACGCTGACCGGCCGGGATTTCACAATCCACGGTCACAGCCGCACCGCTTGAACTTGGAAGGATGTTGCCCAAGCCGTCAGCGAACAGCTTGCCGTTGAGCAACATGTACTGCGCGGATGCCTGCATCAGATTGACCTGTCGTTTCTTGAAGTCGACGGTCTGACGCATGATTTCGCCTTCACCCATGCGTGAAACCTGACCGTTCTCAGGGTTTCTGATGTTGAGCAACTTCTGGCCGAGGAACTGCTGCGATTCAAACGAATGCAGGCAGGTGATGTTCTTCTCGCTGATGCCCTTCTGGCCGACACGGACAGCCGGTGAACCTTGGGACGCCAGACGAGCGAGATCGCGTTGGCCTTCAACCAGCAGGAATTTTGCGACGTTACCAGAGGCGCGGTCGGTTTCGGTGAGGAATGCGGGGGGAATCATCAGGGGCAAGCCAGATTTGGTGGTCTGGATCATCCGAGACAGGTTCACTCCTGAAAGTAGTTCGTCGATGTTCATGGCGTCAGCCCCTTTGCGTTTTGGTGTTTGCTTGTGCTTGCGTGTGGCCGGGCGTGGCGATTACGTTTAGCGTCAGGGTCGAAACGAATTAGTGACCGTAGTTGTCGTCGAACACGAAGTTGCCGACGGCTCGCAGTGCGTCCTTGATGTAGGCCTGGAGCGAGGTGTCAGACGGCCAGTTGAGAATCTGGCTCGAATCAACGAGGCCTGCGGTGAGGAAGCGGTCGAGGCTCAGGTCGCGGCTGACGTTGTCCTCGTCCACGGCCTTCATGCCCCATCCGTTGGGCAGGACCGTCAGGATGGTTTCAGAGCCGTCGTTGGGAGCGATGAAAGAGCCGATGACGGCGTCTGCACCGATGTCGGTGATGGTGATCACGCCGGTGCTGACGTTGACGCCCGAGTAGGTCACGACAGTTGCGGCGACCGTGCCTGCAGCTGTGGGTGGGCCTGTGAGCTTTAACGTGCCGGATGCGCCGATTCGGCGAACAATTTCAGTCGCGGTGGCGAGCGAAACTGTCAAGGCGGTGTTGCCTGAACCGTCTTCGTCGTGGGCGTCAAGTGTGACACCGATGATCGACGGCGCGAGTTTGCCGGATGCGGTGATGCGGCCCAGCAGAAGGCCTGCACGCAGTTCCGAGGTGATGGTGTTGAGAGCATCGCGGGTCTTGTCCCCGTCGATGATGTGAAGGCCGGGCAGATACTGTTCATTGCCCAGCGTGATTTGGCGATGCGAAGCAGTCCGTTCAGCCGAGAGGCCGGGGACGCCGTTGGTTGGTGAGTAGCTCATGCTTATCGACTCCGATTGGTTTGATTGATGTCAGACAGAACGATCACGGCCAGTCAGCCGATGGTTTAGAGCACGGTGCCTGTGGTGGTTGACTTGCCATCGTTGTGGGAGGCCACGATGGCATCGATTTCCTTGGTCGCGGCTTCGCGGCTCTTGGCCTTGTCGTCTTCGCCAGGGGTTTCGCGTGATGCCGCGATGGTCTGGGACTTGGTTTTTTCTTTCAAATCCTTAGGGTCGTTCTTCTTGAGCGCGTCGATGATCTGGAAGGCCCGGCAGTCGGTGGCATCCTCTTCAGCAGAATTGAGGTCGAGCATGTAGGAGCCAGAGCACACGATTGGGCGAAGGGCATCGCGAACCGCTGGGGTGATTTTGCCGTCCGCGATAAGGCTGTTGAAGTCATCATCGATCTTGCGGACCGAGACGGCTTCGGTGTTGCGGTCAAGCTTGATTGGTTCGAGTTCGGCGACACGACCTGACAGGGTTTTGTTCTCTGCTCGAACACGGGTCAACTGTGATTCGAGGTCGGAAACCTTTGCCGGATTAACGGCCTTGGTCTTGGCATCTTCGAAGTGGCTCAGCACGAGTGCTTCACCTGCTTCATCTGTGATGTCGTCCGCGACCTTGCTGGCGTCAATGCCGAGTTTGAGGGCGAGTTCTTTCCACTTCATGGTCTGCTCCTTTGGGGGCTGGTTACGTACTCGTTCTTTGAATTCGAGGACAGGGACTTCAATGGGATCGCCCTGAGATGCGGCGATTGGGACAAAGCCTTGTTGCCTGTTGATGACTGGTGTGGTGGTGAGGGCAACATGCAAGATGGGCCAATCCCATTTCTTGCCGTTGCCGTCGGTGAAATCTGGTGGGCTGTAGATCGAGACCTCGGATCGGGCGGCGGCGGCGATGCCGTCTTCGCCAATCATTTCGACCTCTCCGTAGAGGATGCCGTCACGGACGAACGCACTGAGCACGTAACCACGATTCTTGTCGGCGTTGCCTGTCAGGTCGTGGCCCTGGGGGATGGATACCTTGTTGCCGGCCGCGATGAATGCATTGGTCGTGTCGGCCCAGTGCTTGAGGCGTTCTGGCGTGACCGTGAATGACTGGACGCGATCCTTGCCGACTTTGACGAAGTCGCCGGTTCGCATCAGGTCTTTGATATAGCGTTGGCGTGGCACCCCATCAGATGAGGACTGGGCCGCTGAGGCAGAGAATTTGCCGCCTGGACCACAGAAGATGCCGCCATGTTGGAGTTGCTTCCACATGGGCGGGACTGTAATGCCTAATTTTTCGATTCAAAGGGGTTGCGCTGGAAGAAATGGGAAACTACTGGACGGCGCGGGAATTTACAGGACTTGTTTGCCATCAGATTCGTTGAATGGCATGCCCGAAGCAATGGCATTGACTCGTGCTCGGTTGAAAATCCATCGGCCACCGTGACGCACTGCAGGAAGCTCGCCTTGCTGGGCCTGCCGGTAGACGGTTTCGAGGTGAAGGGACAGCGTCATGGCCGCTTCCTTCGCGTTCATCGGGGGCTGCTGTTTCTCGTTCATGCTCATCTCCACCAAGATTTAGGGTTCGTCCTCAAATTCTACCATGTTTGGCAATAATGGAGTAGAGATTTATGTTGACTTGGATGAAGAATATGGGTAGCTGGCGTACGGCTCATTGTTGATGGTCAATTGCTGAACAGCGAGAGGTTTCTTCGGGCGCTTCATCGGGTGCCTCGATCCGTTGACATCCTTTTCCCAACGTACCCCATTGTCACCCTCAATGGGGTAGCGGTGATCTAGTTGGTTGTCGATGATCTCCTCTGGGATGCCTTCGGGGAAGGCTACACATACCATCGGGGCTCGGCAGTGTTTGCACTCGATACATTGGGAGTGATAGGTCAAGGTCATAGCGGCGGTCCTCCATACTTATTGTACAAGTCGAGGATGCTTTTGCTGTAACGTTTTCCGGTCAATCGGCCAGAAAAAACCTCGGCCACAAACTCATAGGGATCAACCGAGGCGCGTTTGCTGACCTGCTGACGGATCATCGCCTTCGTTTCATTTGTCATGTTCCGAATGGACTTGTGCTTGAACATCTTGGGAGAGTGCTTGTGATGTAGTGCGTGACCAGCTTCATGAAACATCGGGTGGTGTGGGTGGTTGGTTGACCAATGACGTTTGAGATATTCCTTGTGCGAAGTCTTGCCCTTATTTTTCCTTGTCTCTCGCCAGAATGAGTTCTTCGGATTTATGAGTATCTGGTCGATTTCAGGGGCAAACGCAGCGACCGATTCTCTTCTATTGGGGAAACGTTGATTGAAATCATCGACCACTCGCCATATCGCAGGAACATCGTCGATTCGCCGGAGCATGAAGTCCAGTCCTTCAGCCAACGTACGGCCAATGCGAACCTTCCCGTGCGTATAGATTCGGATGCCTTGGTCACTTGCCCATTGCTCTATTTCTCTGGATGAGCCGAACCGAGGCCACTCGGTTGGCATGGTTCTGGGCATCTGAACGGTGTCGCGAAAAACGTTGCCGGGGTTAAACGAAAAGCCCTTGTCCGGTTCCGGATAGATGGTCTGGCCGTCGATGACTTTCGGCTGCGGGAATGACTCTTGCGCGAGTTCGACCTGGTCGTCGAAAATCTCGATGGTCGTACACCTGCAGTTAAACCCGTTGGGCGGGGTCAGGGTGTTCCAGATGGGATCGTTCTTCCGCGCTTTCGTGCCATCCAGCAGTTCGTGAGCGGGCCGAACGCGGTCGTCGCCGACAGTCACGTACTCCCAGCCCCACATGATTTCATCGATATCTGGGTCTTGCGCTGCCTGCCATCGTCCTGCTGCATAGGCTTGCTGGACCTGCGTTCGGAATATCGTTTCGATCTTGTGTGGTCGGGAGATGATCCTGCCTGATTGATCCTTCACTTCGTCGATGCCAAGTTTGCCGAATACTGTGGCGAGCCTTTTGGTTCCGCCGCGCACGTGCGAGCCCTGTTCGACCAGCCTTGCCATGGTTTCCTGAACTTTTCGGTCTGTGTAAAGGCCAAGATTTCGGGTGGCTCTGACGGCGTCTTCTCCGTACTTCTCACTCAGAGAGTCCATCTGTTGGTCGTTCAGGTTGAGGCGTCGCTGCAGGAATTCTACGGCTCCGGCGTATGGTCCCGATTGGGCTAAGACAAGGGCTTGTTCACGTAGTCGTGGCGATGCTGATTCGATCATGCGATAGCGGCCACGGAGATCTGCTGCCACCATTGCAGATGTGAGGATTGGAGCGATCTTGATGATGGCAGATGCGACGGAACGCCTGAGGCTTTCGGTGTCGTTGGTCCTTAGCGCCCGGCGTGCGGCTGCACGAATAGAGCGGACTGCTGTACCCGCTGCCCTGATGCCCGGGCTTTCGAGTTCGATGCGGTCTCGCTCATACACTGCAGCGCGTCGACGTGCGTAGCGGCTAGATGGCATGGTCGTCCTTATCTATCAATAACCTATCAATCCACGCGGAGTTGATAGGTTTATGGCTTGGCGGCCTTCTTGCCCTGCTGCTTCTTTTTCTCATCGAGTTCGGCCTGGCGTTTGGCTTCGACCGCAGCGGGGTCATCCACTTCATCGAGATCGTCGGCCGCGTCATCCAGAACATCATCGACGTCAACCCCGGCCTTCCGTGGAATACCAAGAGAGTCGACCATTTCTTGCACGCTGAGGATCTGCATGAACAAGTCGGCGTTGGCCGGTTGCCTGAAGAACTCTTTGATCATGTCGCGGATCAATGCAGGTGTCTCATCGTGGAGTGGCGGGTATTTGAACACCACCGTTCCTCGAGCTTCTTCCCCGTAGTTTACGATCAGTAACGGGTCGATGAACTGGTCGTTCATCACGACCTCGATGTCGGATGCGAGCATCTGTGCGATTGCGATGGTCAGTCCGACGTTCGATTCGGTCTCGGCCTTCGTGCCGCCCGTGCCTTCGGCAAACGCACGTTCTGGGGTGAACCAGCCTCGCGCCATCAGGGCTTCGAAGTGCTCAAGCATGGCGATGAAGTCTGAGCCATAGCTGTTGGATGGTTCGAGGAACGTGATGAGCCATGCTTTGAAGCCCTTCATGTCGACACCCGTCTTGGCTGCGTCTTCTGCCCAACGTGCGAGGGTATTGGGCATGACCACGCCGTTGCCGCTGGATAGCTGCTGGACGACGCTCTGGGCAATGACCTGGTTGTCGACCGGCTGGCCGTCACCGTCGATGCTTGTGCCTTCGGGGTATTCGACCATCGGGATCGGGCTGGACGCTAGTGCCGAGTAGTTGCCCATGCGCCTGTTGTTGGCCAGCCAGCTGGACCATACTTGGCGAACATTTTCCTGCCGTGGTCGCCCGTAGTAGTCTGTGCCTTCCTGATCGTTCACGAACAACAACGTGTCTTCGGCACTCAGTTCCACGCCCTGATTCTTCACGCCCCGGTATTCACCGTGATCTTTATCGATCATGATTTCGGTCAAGTCCTGCAAGAGTGGCTTGAGCTTCTTGTAGCCGAGTCGTGATTGCGGAAGTGGATTGCCCTTGCTGGTCCGGCTTACCGGCTCCCACACCTTCTCGAAGGCCTGAAATCCGCGTGAGACACCTAGCAGCATGTTCTTGAGCAGGCGGTGCCAGTGTTTTTTGACTTGGTCGAAGACGAAATCAACACGATCCTTGGGGGTGTCGTTGTCGCTGCCCTCAACTGTCACCTGCACGGAACGCAGGGGCGCGAATTGCACCATCATGGCGATTGCGATGATGGGATTGGTTTCCATTCGACGATAGTTCGCGTAGGTTCCGGGCTGCTCGTCACCTTGGTCAAGTTGGCCCAGCGTGACGCCTGAGGCGAACATCCGACCGCGTCGCGGGTCTTGAGGTTTGGTCAATTCGGCCTTGCTGGCCTGCACTTTGGCTTTAGATTTGGTGGCGGCTTTGACCATCTGGCTTGATCCTCGTGGGTGTGCTGTTGGGTTGGTGCCATGTTAAACCCACGTCGCGGGGAATCACCGCCTGATTTTCACGAAGCCAATTTTGCCCGGCTTGGTCTTGGACTCAACCTTGATCGGGCGAATCATCTGGACTCGGTATCGCTCGGCGTCTGATGCGTGACTCAAGCTCGCCTCTGATTTGTCTATCTGGCCATTCTCATCGAGCTTGAGCTTCTTGAAGTCTTCGACCAACCGTTCACACCGTGGGTGCACCAAGTAGTGGGTGCGATCCTTCGTGATCTTCAGCGCGTCGTTGAAGGCATCGAGTGATGCCTTGACGTTGGGTGCCGCTTTGGGGACACGGCGTCGGTAGTCGAATCCATGGGCCTGCAGTTCACGGAATATCCGCTGGTAGCACGATTCTGATGTCACCATCGACCCGGTGTTGCCTGATGGGTCACCGTAGACGTGTATTGGCTGGGTCTTGATGATACCCATTGATTCGAACCGCTCGACGAAGACGTTCATCGTGTCCTCGACATCCCAACGTGAGCCATGGAGTTCGTGCACGGCCGTGAAGGTGTCGGTCATCGGATCATGCTGGCCGACCACGCAGTGCATGCCGGGGTTGAGGTTGAAGTCCCACGCCATGTCGACGGGCAGGTCCGGGCGAATCTCAAGCGATGAGTCGATGTTGCGTGCCTGGTCGAAATGACGGAAGACGCGGCCGGCCGATGAAGTAAGAGGTCGTTCTGTGTACAGGGCTGCCCATACTTCCTCGCCTACAGCGCGAGACATTCGTTCGTAATCTTCGCGGCTGTAACGTTCGGGGCAGAGTGATTCGCCTGGGGCGCGTCCCATCGGATCGCCTTCTTCTGCCAGTGCGGGCAGGCTGATGACCGTCCAGTCGTCCTGATGCTCCTCAATGAGCCAGCCGCAAAGGTCATCGGCGTCCCAGCGTGTCATGGCCACGACGATGGATGCGCCGGGTTCGGCTCGGGTGTAGAACGTGGAGTTAAACCAGTCGCGGACCTTCTGCCGGTTGGTCAAGCTGTGAGAGTCTTCCCAGTTCTTATAGCAGTCGTCAATGACGCCAAGGTCAAAGCCACGGCCGCCCAACGGACCGCCTGCACCGACCGATACCATGCCTCCGCCTTCTGGGGTCAACCACTGCCCTGCAGCGTCCTTGTCTGGTCTGAGCTGTACGCCACACAGTGGTTCATTCATTGCTACGTCGCGGCATTGCCTGCCAAAGTCACGGCTCAGAGATTCAGCGTATGTGGCCAGCATGACCCGCCAAGCCGGGTTACGCTCCAATGCCCACAACGGGAGCCATTTCGATATCAGCTGGCTCTTACCGATTCGAGGAGGGGCATTCAGGATGATTCTTGCTCCCCCACGTTCGATCAGCGGCGTGATGATTTCGCTGGTGTACTGGAGCCATGCGTAGGCGATCCACTGCCCGTGGCTTACTCGTTCGCCATAGGTGTCGGGGTACGCACGCCAGTAGTCCTGGTCGGTGACGGTCAAGCCTCACCGCCCTTGGTCTTCGACGTCACGGTCTTGGTCGTTAATGCCCGCGACTGCTGCTTGGCTATCAATCTCAGGGCGGCGGCAGTCTCGGGTCTCTGCTTCAATCCGTCGAGCACAGCGTGGGCATGTCGGGCTTCAATCTCAATCGGACCGCCACCCGTGCCAAATACTTCCATCTGAACCGGAGCTTCGAGGCCCATAAGCCGATCGATGCGGGTCTGCGCTCTGATTCGGTCGCGGATGTGGGCCTTGGGGTCACGGATGATCTGCTCATAACGGGCGCGGGATTCGGCTCGTTGTTCTTCGATACTGATCTGGGATCGGACGAGCATTATCTCTCGTGCGCGACGCACGTATCGCTCGACGCTGCGTGGCGACATGTCGAATTTCTTTGCCATCGCCCGCTTGATTTGCCCGTTCAGAAGACCCTTGGCAATAAGAGTTTGGCAGGCATCGACTCGTTTGTCCTGTTCGTCTTGGTTTGGTTTATTCGGTGCTTTGGCCACGCTTGGGATTGTAAAGCAGGGTCAATGCGTGGCATGGGGAAAGTGGCAGAGCCAACCCGAAGACCCCGGGGGAGTACCCCGCGGGGCTACGAGTTCGGTGGCTTTGGTTGCATTAAAAAACGTCCTGCCTGGTGGCAAGGACGTCTTCGATGCTATCACGGGCGGTGGCGTGGCGTGGGTTTACTTCGCCGCGATGATTCGTGCCAACTCGCGGTCTACTCGCTTGCAGAATGCGGATCGTTCGGTTGGGGTGAACGCCACATCGTCAGGCAGGTCTATCGGCCACAATCCGATCTTGCCCATCGCGGGTATCGGTGTGGCGAGTGCTCGTGGGTTGGTCGTAATGATGCAGTGTGGGCCTGATGCGTAAGGGTCGTCCGTGACTTTCGGGTCGGTCATGGCCACGCAATCCACGACGTCAACGATGCCGATCACTGCGCCGAATGTCAGGTCTAGACGATTAGCGGTCGTTCCATCAGGCAGTTCGAGTTCGTGGTCACGCGGGTCGCACTTGCCTGCGTGGATCAGAAGCGGGCCACGGTAGTGCATTGGCCGGGAACGGTTCTCGATTCGCTTGTTGCCGTGGATCAGCGCCTGTGCCCAAGGCTGGCGGACAGTCAGGGTCTTGTACGTGCTCATGGATCATTCCTTTGGTTGTGGCGCTGTAACGCCGGGGGGTTATTCTTCGTCTGATTCTGTCGATAGCAACGTATAGGCTGTCGCCCTGCCGTCCGGCGTGTTGCTGACCATCGCACGGACCATCATGCGGACTACCCGCCAGATGTGCCAACGGTGGACGATGACCCGTGATCCGGGCATGTCGCGGGCGATCTGCTCCTGCGCCTGCGTGATGAGGTTCTCTTGCTCGTTCATATCTGGCTGGACCATGCCAAGCGATGCCGCAAGACTGTACTCGTCGGCGCGTGGGAGCCATATGACGACGTTTGAAATTACAGGTTTATCTTTCACGGCTCACCCTTCGATCTGCGGGAAAGCGTTTTTCCAGCGGCGGTTTGCTTCTTGCTTTTCTTCGACGGTTGCGTCTCGCATTTCCACCCAGCCGATTGATTGCATGTTTTGCTTCGCCATTCGCATTTTTCCGTTGGCCAATTGCAGCAGGTAGAAGCCATCAGCCATATCAAGGAGCGGACACGCGCCTTTGCCTGCTTCGGCTTGGCGCTTGTTCATAGCCCTTCGTGCTCGGCGAAGTCGTTTTAACACGGCGTGCGATGTGCAAAGCTGGTCCAACAGCCATGTTCGGCAGCCTGCCATTGTTCCTCTAAGGCCATCGACGGTGTAGTTCGCGGTCCCGTAGGCGTCGCCGTGATTCGCCACTCGGACTTCGAGGGATTCGTCTAAGCGATCGTGGTAGACAGTGATGTAATATGTGCCGGTTTGAGCCTTGCGTGTTTCGACCGAGCATCCGAGTTCTTCGGCAAATCGTTCGATGGTGGCGTGGTCGCGGGTTGGGCTGATGTTGCTTTTCATCGTTTGCTCCTGCTGGCTTTGCCAGCGAGTGTGGGGCTGTCGGCTTTGCCGATGTTGGTGAGCGATATGCACGCCGTGGGTGTCCAGGCCTCGCAAGGCCCGGTGACTCAGGGCGGGGTTTAGCGAAAGCCGAGAATTCTCACATCACCAAGGTCGATGATGATGGCCATGAGGCGGGGCTGGCGGGGCTGGGTCTGGATTGACGAAAAGACGTGGTACGCAAGACCTTCATCTTTGCGGGCGGGCGGGGCTTTGTCGTAACCTTGCAGATAGGTGTCTTTTGCTTCACGGCTCAGGTGTGAAAGATCTGTGGTTGCTTCGTTCCAACTCGCCACGATTTCTTCGCGGGTCTGGCGGGTGGCGACGATCATGGCATCCACGACGGGTGCGTCAAACTGATCCAGTTCGCTGTAGTTTTCGGCGAGGAAAATTTCACGGGCAATGATGTTGCGTGCGGCGTTGATTTCGATGCTGGTTAGTTCTCTACTCATGTCTGGTCTCCGGCGAATGGAGGTGTCCCGAATCTGGCGGGTCAGTTGCGATCACTCGATCACTGAAAACAATTGTATAATAGATTTTACAACCAGTCAAGCCTTTCGGCTGCTATTCCAATTTTATTTTTTATCGAGCTTCCACCTGTATCCGATCGCGTCCGCCAGCTTTGTCAGGTTCGCCGCTGTGGGGTTGGCGTCGAGCGTGATGATCTTATGCACGCTCATGCGGGTGATGCCCGTGCGTTTGGACAACTCGGTTGCGGTGTAACCTTCTCGTTCGATCTGGGCGACGATCTGGGTGAGAAGGTCGTGGTCGGGTTTGGGCATGGTCAATCCTTTGGGCGGTTGTTGTTCGATATGTCGCATCATGTCTTTGAGGTATGGCGGTGGGCTTTTGGCCGCTTGCAGGCTGTGGACGATGACGGGCGTAATTTTGAGGCTTGAATTGTAGAAGCGTTGAGCTTCTTTTGAACTGTACCCGAGTTCACGCACGACGTCACCGGGGTTGCGAATCCAGCCGAGCAGTCGACCGGCCTCGACGTTGAGACGCTTGATCGCGTGTATGCCCCTCGCCGCTTGAGCATGGCCGCTATCTGCTTGTCATCCCGCCAGCGACGCGGGACGACGACGAATGCTTTTTTAGCGTGGCCTGATTCGATGATGGTGTAGGCGGTCAATCCCCGTCTCAGCCAGGACTTCACGCAATTGCTGGCCTGCGACTATTTCGTATTTAGCGTTGCTCATAAATTTATCTTTCTGCGGCTGTAACCGCGTTGGTGCCGGTTCAATAATCAAGCCCGCGTGAAGCCAGATAGTGACGCTGGCTGTCTCGTTTACGCTCTGCGTGGGTCGGGTGACGTGCTTCCATGTCGATGAGATGGCGGCGTGTGATATTGGCGGCATGCACGGCTTCATCAAAAGCTGATTCCGAAATGTCTTCTGCTTGGCGTTGTTTTAGCAAGGCGGTGTTGTGTGCGTCTTCTGCGGCTTTACGTTCTGGGCAGTGCGTGGTTGCGTTGCTCATGTCATTTCCTTTGCTGTTGCGGTTGCGGTTGCGGTTGCGGTTGCTGTTGCTGTAACAACCTGTTTCGTTGCGACGATTGTATAATAGATTTTACAAGGCGTCAAGCCTATCGGCACGTTTATTCATATTTTGTTGCAAATAAAAACCGCCCCGGATTACTCAAGGGCGGCTGCGTTACGTATCGGGCTGGTGGGTCAGGCGGTGCGCGGGTCGGCGGGTGGCGTGATGTCGCCGATCACCATATCAGTTATGCCTGATCCGGTGGCTTTGGCGACTTCCTTCTTGGTGAAGCCCGTGGGAACTTTGGCGATGCCTGCTCCGACGGCCATGCCCTTCTTGGCTAGACTGCCGTTGTGCCACCATCCCCAAGCGAAGCCAGCGAGAACGACCGGGATGATGATCCAGCTGTATTTTACGATCATGGTCGGGACGAAGAACATGCCCACGCCGATGCCGATCACGCTAAAACACATAAGTGTGCTGATCTTGGGGACGTAAAAAGATGCGATGAACATGCCGACGCCGATCAGGACAATCACACCGCCGATGTAGATCACGTAATCCAGTTGTTTGATTAGTTGATTGACTGCCGCCATCGCCCCAGCAAGCACACTGCCAGATTCACGCCTGGTGCTCGTGTCATTTGATTCGATGCCTGGCATGTTGACCGCCGGTGGTGTGATTGCGCCCGGCTCATTCACAGCCTTGCCTTCAAAGGTTTGGCGGGTGTAGTTTTCGGTGGTGGTGATGGGCGACTGTTTCACGCCGTCAATGTCGGGTTGTGGCGTCTCGGTCCGGCGAATGCCGCTTTCGTATGAGCTTTTGGCCATGGAGCTTGAGCCCGCGCAACCAGCCATGCTCAGTGTCAATGCTGCGATGATTACCAGAATGGTCTTGTGCATGGCCCCTGCTCCTGTACGAAAACGGGGCCGAACCGATCACGCCCGTAACCAGTCCGGCCCCTTCCTGCCGCTGGTCGTAAATTAACACGGGGTCGGCGCGTGGAGTGGAAAATCATTGACGCCAACAATTGTTCAGCCGAAGATGTTCACGCACCTTTTTCACCATCTCATTTTTCCTGGGGATCAGCTGATGCGAAAATTTACTTTGTTCCTTTCAATTCTTTTGCTCATCAGCAGCACCGCTTGTCAGTCAAAATCAACATCTGGAACGTATGGAATACCTGTGGTCCTCGACCAACCACTCAAGGTGTTCCAAACCCTCTCAATGAGTGAACTCTCGAGCCATGACTTGCGTTTTATGCTGCATGCGTCCATTCGCAACCATTACGGATTCACTTACGCCCAGCTTTGGGATGAACTGTCGTACACAGACGATAGAAAGTTCGCTCAATCAATGTTGGGTCTGTGGCGGTCGTTTTCGTCGTTTTTGCGTTCGCAACCATGATGGGGCCTTGTGAGTTGGATCAGGTTGATGGTGCGTCTTGGTTGAAAATCGGCGTTTCTGGTTCGGCCGGCCGATATCGCCATACTTCCTGCAGGCAGCCTTCACGCGGTCCGTAGAGCTTGCGGGCCTGCTGATCGACGATCAGGTTGTCATCCTTCCACACGATCCCTGACATGGCATCTTCTACGCAGCGAATGAGTTTGGTGGCGTCGGGCTGGACGGCCGGGAATGGTGGCGCGTCGGCCCGCAGTTCTTGGGCCTTGCCTCGGTAGTGTCCTTTGGGTCTGAGTTGGATGAACGTCCAGTGAACACGCAGCGGGCATTCGAGTGGTGGCTGTCGGAAGTACTTACGGGCCATGATCTGGCAGGAACGAATCCAGTCTTTATTGTTGCAACTGTCGACCATGTTGATGACGATCCGCCCGCCCTTGCCTTTGACGTATTCGCCATTGCCGCGTCTTAGGGGCATCGCGCTTTTGGAGCCTGCGGATTTGGGCTTGCCCGGGATGAAGAATTCTGAAACCTTCTCCCATCGTTCATCGTCGTGGTGCAAGGCGCGATGCTGTTCTTCGAGTCGGTCGGCTGCCTCCAGAACAGCCGCATTGATGCTGTGGTTTGTCACCGGAATGTGCCGGGCGAGGTTTCGCACGGTCTCGGCAAGTGTGGCGGTGGTTGATCGTGGTACTGGGTCTGCGATTTGAATCATTGCCTTGCCTCCTGCGGCGCTGTGGCCTGCGTCCTGTTTTCTTCGAGCTTGATCCGCGTGTATCGCCAATACGCTGACGTTTTCATCTGGTCAATCACGCGACGGTGAATGTGGTGGCGATGTAGTTGCGGGGCTTTACGGTGGATGAACGTCTTGATTTTTCCCTTGGCCCCTGGCACGGCCGTGATGATGCCCGCCCAATCAGGTATGTGCTCGATCAGTTCGATCGGCACGACGTAGAAGAATCGGCTGGGGCCGACTGTGTGGCCATTCTTGAGCAGGTCGTGCTTGTGTTCGGGCAAACGTTTGATCCTGCGCTTATCACGTTTTTTGCTGGTGGTGAAGAATCGACGCTCCCTGTGCTTCTTAGCGTCAGCCATGAGGTCGGCCTTGGTCAGCTTGATTTCGTACTCGACGAACAGCCCGCTTTTGGTCACGACCGCCATGTCGCATTCCCACCAGCCGCGAGGGGTGAAGTTTGGCATCATGAAAGACTGGTCGCCGTTGAGCATGGCGAACAAGGCGCATTGGACTGCGTGCTCGTTCAGTGTCGGTGGGCCTGCGGGTTGGATCATTCTGTTTTCTCCAGTTCGATAATTCGTGCTTCTAGTAAGTCGATGCGGTATATGAGGCGGGCGATATTGGCCTTTGCGCCTCGCTTGTATTTCGGCGGCCGTTCACAATTGCAGTGGCTCATGATGTCTTCGTCATGCTCGTCGACGTGCATGGTGCCGAAGCATCCGGGAATGAAATACCGCTTGCCGTCGTGGGGGTCGCGGTGCCAGTGGCAAGGGCGGGTCAACCTTCACTCGCTTTCTTAAGTAGCAGCTCGCCCGTCTTCTCGATCACCGACCACCAGAATTTCGCGGCCGGCGCACCCGCCATGATTCGGCGGTCGAAGTTCATCGAGACGGTCACGACGTGCTGGCCGTCAAGGGCAGGGCGGAGCTGGCCGAATGAAAACGAGATCGGCCAGGGCCACGCCGCCACCGAAGCGTCAACGCCCGTCTTGTTCGTGAGGTCGAGCATGACGGCGGTTTCGTGGTCAAAAGCATTAGTAAACGCACAAGTAAGGCTTTCGATACTGTTGCCGTGCCGAATTGTCGTCCCGATCTTGCTGTCATGAATCACGCCGTGGGTCCACCAGTATCCTTCTAGGTGGCTGTCTGTCGCCACGGCGATATCCCGCCGCTTGTACTGCTTCAACCTCGTCCCGCCCCACCACGTCCTGACGACCCGCCTGTTCGTGTAGGGGTACTGGGCCATGGCGTCGTGGATCGCGATCAGCAGGCAGGCCGAGACCGGGTGGTGCTGGGCCGGGACCACGACATCCGACATGAACGTGACGGTGCAGCCTTGCCGGATTCGCTCGAATAGTTTTGCATTGGTCCGCAGCGTCATGACGTCGCCTCCTTCGTGGCCGCCTTAGCTTGTTCGTGGAGCTGGATGGCGTTTTCGATTTTGTCCAGCTTGTCAGCCATCTCGGCCATCGCGTTGGCGAACCCGGTCGTCCAGATCGAATGGAGGCGTTCGTCAGTCTCTATGTCTGGCCAGCCCAACAATTCGATCGGGATGTCGCCGTGGACCTTTTTGAACGTGGCCTTGATCCCGACGTTGATCGTCCCGCCCACCGTCATCACGATCTCCCATCGTCTGCGATGTGGCCATAACTTCCGTCGTGCTGTTTCGAGTCTCATGATGTTGATTCCTGTTCAAGTGCTTCAAGAAATTTTTCACCGTCTTGGCTGCCCGCTGATGAGTGAAGCGGTCCCATGAATTGCTCGACAGCTTGGCGGAACTCTGTGCCAAAACCCTGCCGCCTGTACTCACTGGTGACTTCGTGCCAATCAACGATGTTGCCGAGCAGCTTTGATGGAAAAACCATCATGGAGCAGCACACCATTGGCCTGTCCTCGTCGTGGCGGAACGCGACAAACAGGTCGCGGAGATAATTGTGGTCTGTGGGCTTGACCTTTGCGTGGAACACGTTGAGTCGCTTTGTGACTGCGATTTGTTTCATAACCTCACCCCTGCTGGCTTATTGTTTGCGATACGCTGGCGAGCCATCTGGACGCAGCGATTGATTTCATGGCTGCTCAAGCCCCTGCCGTCATTGGTCGTGGCCCCGCCGATGCGAAGCCGAACATCTTTTTCTGAAAAGCCCCTGGCCAGCAAGTTGACGGTCTGGTCCACGACATTGGTTTCTAGTTCTGGGGTCAGCATGTGGGTGCTCCTGATTGGGTGGTTTTGTCTTGGTACTCAAGTTCTCTTTGCTTGGTCTTGACTGCGAAGGTTGATCCTTCAAAGCGAGGCTCATGCAGCACGCGAATGCCTGCGTACTTGACTTCATTGTTGGTGAACACAAAGGAGCCTTTATGTACCGATTTGCCTGTAGATACTTTGAGCAGTTCAGTGTTGAAGTAGTGCCAAAGCATCGGGGACATCTTCACAAACTCGACAGTGCAGTCGTTTTCTTCGCATAGGCGAATGGCTGATTCGATCATGTCGCATATAGGTGTTTTCATCCCTCACTCCCCTGCTTCGTGCTTGGCGGGTTCGGGGTGCTTGGCGAGGAGGGCGTTGAGCGTGTCAAGCATCATCTGGTGATCTTCGCCATTGATCCTGATTGTTGGTTTTGCACCATCAAATTCCGGCTTGTCGCATCCTTCATGAAATTCAACAATCTCATGCACCCTCTCCAGCCCCTCCCTCATCTCCCGCACCTGCTGCTGTAGGCGGGCGATGAGGGAGGGGCTGCTCGCGGGCAAGGGCGAGGAGGTCGGGGGCGGCGGCGATGAGGTGGGCGTTAGCATCACTCTCGCACTGGCCTGCGTACTTCGTGATACAGTCGATGGTTCTAATATTCTTAATTCCATCCACTTTGCCATAAGAGCCTTCAATGTTGCCGTGCCAATCACTGAAGCTTTCGTGCTTACGAAACGTCCACGGCCCCTGCGTATGCCCCTCAAACTGCGTCAGGTCGATCTGTGTCTTACTTGTCATCCGATGTCTCCTTGGGTTGCAGGGCGGGGTCGCTCGCTCCTGCTTGGGTGGTGGGTTTGGTCGGATTATTGTCATTCCACTGCCGAATATCCTCGTCATGGTCCGGCGATGGCCCAGACATCTTTTCGCACTCGCGGCATTGCAAGACCAACCATTCGTTTTTTCCGTGGGGGACGATCTTGGGTTTTTGGCCACAGCCTGCGCATAGGTTCGGTTCTTCTGTTGTTCTCATACTCCACCGCCTTCCGTTGGGGCTGGGGAGAGGTCCGGGTGATCTGATTCATCCATCAATGGCCTGAAATGCGACGGATTGATTTCGTACCCGTCGCCGTGAGCGTCAAAATGCATACACTTGCCGTTTTCATACAGGCCGACGCCGATCCACCAGAATGTGGTACTGATTCGTTGGAAATACTCAAAGCCCGTCCCATCCTTCGGAGCCTCCGCAATCGGCCTCCACCGATGAGCCTCCCGCAGCCGCTTGTTCTCGGCGGCGAGGGTGAGTAGGCGGGTGGAGGCTTTGTCGATCAGTCTTTCTATGTGATACAACACACCTTCCTTAATAAATTTCGCTGCCTCAACCTTCAACGCCTTCGCCAGTTCTTCCGTCGTGGGTTCGTTCATATCAGTCCTTTCATCCATTGGTTAGTTTTCACGCGACGCTTGAAATGCGCCTGATCTTCACATTCGCCTTGACGATGGCGCGGGCGACATGCGGGCAGACTGAATTGCCGATACCCGCGACCTGCTGTGTCGTGTTGCCCAGCATGACCCAGCCATCAGCCATGTCGCCGAATTGTGCTCGAAGCAGCTCGTGCGGCTTCAACATCCTCATCCCGATGTCAACGATGGGCAGGCGCTTGCCGTTACCCACGTGGGCCGTGACCAATCCGATCCGGTCCTTCGTCACGACCGTGGGCATGGGCTTGGTGATGCTTTGGCCGTCGGTGCTGTTGCCGTAGTAGGTCTGGAGGAAAGCGGCGACCAGAGCGAAACGATTGCTCGTGTCCAGCGTGTTGATTGGATCGTTCAACGATGCGAACCGACTCTCATCGCCCTTCTGTGCGTGGTATTTGCTGAGACTGAGCGCCACGAGGCTGTGGTGATCGACCTGCGTGATCGTGCCGAGGGGCTGGCGCAGATCATTACCCACGACCCCGCCGTAGTGCTTGGCCAAGAACGCCTGGACAACCGCATGGCCACCGCCCTTGGGCTTTGACGTAATCGTTGGGAACGGCTTTGCTCCGTCGTGGATACCGGCACTGCTGGCGTTCTGGACGCTGACGATCGACGGGACTACCAGCGCGGTTCCACCACGACTACCGGCGGTCACGGTATTGAATGGGCGGCTAAGGGGATAGGTTCTGCTTCCGCCACTCTCCCCGTGATTTACATCAACAAGAAACGGGTCCGCTGCGTCAATCACAAACCGTTTAACCCCTGCCGCGATCCTAGCCATGGTCTTTGGCTTCAACGGCCTGCGCACCTGCACACCCGTTTGCTTGTAATACATCTTTGCCTCTGACTGCGTCATAAAGATCGACGGGCATGGCAGCGAGAAGTCGATGCACGATGCCGCCGTCTCCCATGGCAGCTGCTCGCCATTCTTCACGGCTTCGCTCTTTGGGTCGCCGTGCGTGGGTGCTGGCCAAACGATTGCCTGATTGTCGCAGCGGGCGACGAGGAAGAACCGTTTACGAATCGTTGGTGCTCCGTAGCCGCTGGCTCGTAGCTCGCGGAATTCAACACGGTAGCCAAGGCCGCGAATCAACACCGCGTCCGGAACCCACTGGCCGATGGCCTGGCGAATCTCGGCCAGTGCCGGATTGTCGTAGCCACCCGGCAGGCCGGTGGTCAGGACACCAATGAACGCGGCGAATGTCTCGCCCCGCTGCGACCGGATCGGGAATCGTTTACCGTCACGATCTTCGGTCGGTCCCCAGTGTCGAAATTCTTCGACGTTCTCCAGCGTGATGACCCGCGGCCGACGCAGGTGCATCCACGCGGCCGAAACCCATGCCAAGCCCCTGACCCGATCGGACACCGGCGCGGTTCCCCGTGCCTTGGAATGATGTGTGCAGTCGGGTGAGAAATGACAGTGCGCGATGGATCGGCCTGGGCAGACCTCACGGGGGTCAACCTCATAGACCGAGGCTTCGTAGCACACGGTCGCGGGGTGGTTAATACGATGCGCCTCAATGGCCATGGGGTCGTGGTTGATCGCGACATCCACGGCATAGCCCGTGGCGGCTTCTTCGCCCAAGCCCCAGCCGCCCCAGCCTGCAAAGCTGTCGATGACGATTTCCTGATTGGACGACGGGCGACGGCGAGCGTTGATGCGTTGTTTGAAATTCGGCAGGGTTGCGGCAGTCATTCGGGCGTATCCTCTCGATGTTGGTTCTCTGGATTGATGGACGATCTGATTCAGTCCAAATTCACGGGCATGATCACGTAGGTGAAGTTGTCGGCGACGATGACGCCAGGTTTATTCGCGGCCTTGAGATGCAGGGTGATCGTGTCAGTTTCAACGGCCTTCAAGCCGTTGAGCATGAACGTCGGGTTGAATCCAATTTCAACATGCTCGCCCTCAAGACTGACCAATGGCAGTTTGATTTCGGCATCACCCATCTCCGGTGCTCGTGATGTGACGACCACACCTTCTTGGGTGAAGCTCAGGCGCACTCCCTTAGACTCATCGCTGGTCAACAATGCGGCGCGGCGGGTTGCTGATGTCATGGCCTGTGTGTCGATCACCGCCTTGATGTTGTTGTCTTTGGGGATGACATCGCGGTATGGCGGAAAGTTGCCGTTCACGATGTTGGTCGTGAGGCTCATGCCGTCGTCGAAGAATACGACCTGATTTGATTCGACTTGGACCTTGATCAACGCCTCGTCATCGTCAAACAGCCGCTTGATCAAGCCCATTGCTTTAGCCGGAATGATTGTGCCAGCACGGGTATTGTCTCCCCCTGCCTTCATGGCCGTTCCTTTGGACACGGCGAGCCTGTGGCCATCCGTCGCAACAAACGTGAGCTTGGCCCCATCACGTTCCATCAACGCTCCATTGATGGCATAGCGTGTGTTCTGCTTGGCCGTGGCGAATGCGGTCTGGGTGATCATGCGATTGAGCACTTCAGATGAGATGGTGAACACGCTATCCCCGCCTGGTGCTGTGATTGCCGGGTAGTCTTCTGGCTTGAAGCCAAAAACCTTGTACTTGGAGTCTTTGGTCCGGATCGTGGCCACAGTGTTTTCGACTTCGAGCGTGATGGTCGGATCAGATGATTCCCGAACGATCTGGCTGAGTTTGTCGAACGGGATGACGGCCTTACCCTGCTCTTTAACTTCAAGCTTGCCGGTTGAAACCCGAAGTGAGATTTCAAGGTCGGTGGCTGCGATGTACAGCGTGTCGGTCGTGGCTTCGAGGTGGACGCAGGACAGAACGGGCTTGGGGCTGCGGGTGATGATTGCCCCGGCGACTTTGGCCAGGGCTTCGACGAGTGCGGTACGGTCTACGGTGAGAATCATGGGGTGCTTTCAGGGTTGGGGGTTGAATGATTGGTTAGAGATTGAATGAAGACATGAGGACCTCGGACGCTTTGATTTCGCCCGAGCCCTGCGCAACGCCAAGGCTTCTCATGTTCGAGATGTAGGTTCCAAACGTGCCGGAATTTGTGATGCCAAGTTTTTCGGCAATGTCTCGCTGGTGGATCGTGGCTGGGTAGGCCTTGACCAGAAGATCAAGAATTTCACACTGCCGGGAATTGAGCTTGCCGCTGTTCTTCCACCAATCAATCAGAGCCTGGCCTGTGGGAAGGGCTTCAATATCGCCTGCCATCAGAACACCATCGCCCGTGATTATTCTGTCCTGGGCAGTTCCATCGAGGAGGCCTGCGGTTTTCATGGCTGAAAGATAGGTTCCAAAGGTGCCGGTCTTTCGTAGACCAACGAGTGTTGCGATAGTTCGGTCGTCGGTGGTCGGGTATCCCATCTCTTGGCGACGAATGAGGGCCGCGAGAATCCGCTTTTGTGTGTTGTTCAGATGAACGTCAGGGATATTTCCAGTAGCTGGCTTCGATTTCGCCTGGCTGTGAGACATAGATGGCAATTTGGATGGCTTGGCTTGTTCAATCCTGCCTGTTGTTTCAATTGCATGCTCAAGCACGCCAACCATGTCGTCGGTTTGCTTGAGGCACTTCATCAGCGCGTCCACCGATTGACGAAGTTCGGGAATTGTCTTCTTGATCTGGGATTGAAGCTGGAGCAGTATGGGGTCAGGGTCATCAGCCTTGACGATCACTGCCGCCTGAAGCTGCTTTTGAAGATCGAGGATCTGTCGCTTCAATACAGCAGGATCATTTGCCTTGGCCTGTTCGAGCGATTCGGCCATTTGGCTTTTGAGACCTTCAATATCAACGGCTGCCAGCGCCTTGGGTTTTACGATCTTGTCGCCAAACTTTGGTGTGGCCGATGAATCGAACGTCCACCGCGGACGAATCTTTACCCGGTTCAGAACGTCAAGGGTCGGGCTCCATATCCACGCCTCGCCCTGCTTGAGCTGATGCAGGCTGGACATCACGAGCTTGGACTTCTCTCCGTCGTCGTGGACTTGAACCCATTCATCCATTGCCCTGCGGTCATGTGGGCCAACAAGTCGCAGGGCAATCATGGTGTCGGCCTGGCTCAGCACGTCTTTGTTGATCTTGGCCGTGCGCTGTGAAATCACGCTCACGCCGATACCACTGGATCGACCACGGCGGACCAGGTCATCAATCGCCCCGAAGCATTGCTGTGTGCCTGGGTAGACCATTTGAGGCGCGTAAAGGTCCGCTTCGTCGATGACCAGGTGGACCGGGGATCGGTTGCCCGACTTGCCCTTGAGTTCATACAGCCGTTCGGCGAAGGCCGCGACGAATTGGCGCTGGGCGTTCTTTGACAGATGACGGAGTGACAGGACGGCCGGGGTCGAATGTTCGACCAGAAAATCAGCGATGATGTGTCCGTGCGTGGCTTGAAGCGGCAGGTCACCGTGTTCGCCGCCCATGACGACAATCGGTAGGCCCGGACCTTTACCTGATGCGTCAGATCGCAGGCCCCACCAGACGTCCAGCGGGTCGATGATGACGACCTGCATGTTCATGGCCAGCATTTCCTCGGTAATCACGACCAAGCTGTTGGTCTTGCCCGAGCCACGCACGCCTACGGCTGCTGCGGTTGATGTGACGTACTGGGGCGAAAGCTGCATGGGCTTGCCCGAGTCGATGATGGTCCCGATATCAAGATGGTTCTTCATTTGGTTGCTCATGCGTTCGCCTGTGGGAACAGGCATCGTTGTTGTGTTGAGACTTCGTCTATGCGACGAGCAACAAGCTGCGTCTGTGATTCACTTCGTCACCTCCCACCACTGCCCGCACCCATCACGTCGGCCGTCCTGCCGCGCCTCCCCTCGCTTTTTCAAGTCGCAAAGTCGGCGGTTCACCTCGGCCTTGTCCATCTGCATGGCCTCAGCCAGTTCGATGTACGTGCGACCGGGCGTGAGTCGCAGCTGGTTGGCCACGAGTTGGCAGTTGTTCTGTCGTTGGCCGTTGCGGTTCACGCGATGGGCTGCGTCGTGGCTCGTCGCCGTTCCTTTGACGCGGGCAATGCGTGGCAGCTGGTCTGGTTGGTTGAATAGTCCGGGTTGGGTATTCATCGCGTTCCTTTCTTTGTGCTGATCCAAGCTCTCAAATCACCGGCCATCACGACGCACCAGATGAATCCACAGGCAAGAGCAAAGAGAAATAATCCAAGGGCAGCGTCAGCACGTTCTACGAATCCGTTGGGTCGGTGTTGTTGCCAAAGTTTCATGGGTAAAGCACTCCCTGTGTGTCTTGAATGTCGGGTTGGTCAATCGGATGGAGCACCAAGTTGTTGAAGCGGGCCAGCCGTGATTCAAAGTGCAGGCGAACGGTGTCAGTCGGACCGTTGCGTTGCTTGACCACGATGGCCTCGGCTTCGTTCGTTGGTGTGTAATCGGGTTCGCTGCGACGGTAGTAGTCTTCGCGGTGAAGCATGACTATGACGTCAGCGTCCTGTTCAATGCTGCCACTCTCACGCAGGTCGCTCATCATCGGGCGGCGATTACCACGGCCTTCGATCTGACGGTTCAACTGCGATAGCGCGATCACCGGAACATCGAGTTCCATGGCCAGCGTCTTCAAGCCCTTGGATATCTGGCTCACTTCCTGCTGGCGATTCTCTTGGCCGGGGCATGTCATAAGTTGCAGGTAGTCGATGAAAATCACCTGCACTTCATCACGGGCCACGAGCTTCCGAGCTTTGGATCGCAGTTGCATCAGGCTGATCCCCGCCTGGTCGTCGATGAACAACGGTGTCTCTCTTAATTCGTTGGCCGTGATGTTGATCTGTGCGAATTGCTCGCCACTAAGTCGGCGTTTGCGAATTGCCTGAAAGTCAACGCCGGACTCGCTCGATACGATCCGTTCATTCAGAGATTTGCGGGACATCTCGAGCGAGAAGAAGGCCGTCGGAACTTTTGATACCCCAGCCAGGTGCATGGCGCATTGCATGGCAAACGCGGTCTTACCCATTGATGGACGAGCGGCCATGATGATGAGTTCTGCGGGCTTCAAGCCGGTAAGCAGACCATCAAGATCAAGGAAGCCTGTAGGCAAGCCAGTAACCTCTCCGCCGTCACTGTTTTCAATTTCATCCAGCCATTCGTCCGTGACCTTGCCTATTCGGACAGTGTCGCTCTGTCCCTGCTGTGACTTCGAGGCAACGGCGAACATCTTGGCTTCGGCCCTGTCGATTTGGTCGGCTGCTTCATCATGTGAGTGGTAGGCGTCTTGCGTGATTTCCTCGGCCTTCTCAATGATGTCACGCAGGCGTGCTTTATCGACAACAATCTGTGCATAGTGGGCGGCGGCGGCGGCTGACGGAACAGCATCGACGAGGTTGATGAGATATTCGACACCACCGACATCATCGAGTTCTTCACGGTCGGCCAGGAATTGCCTGAGGTGGACGGCATCAACAGGCTTCGATTTATTCCGCAGGGTGACCATCGCGACATATATCGCAGCGTTCTTGGCGTGATAAAAATCTTCGGGGCTTGGGATGATGCTCGCCACGTCGTCAATGCAATTGGGGTCAAGTAGCATCGCACCCAGTACGGCAGCTTCGGCTTCGACGGATTCGGGCATGTGGGCGTCGCCCCGCCGTACTGGCTCGCGCCGTTTAGATTTGTCGTTCCTTCGGTTCAACTTCAATTCCTTGCACGAAAGTCATTGGCGTTGCATTCGATGATGCCGCCGTTTTCTTTGATCCTCGACACCATGGCCGGTCCGATTGCCTGGCAGAAGACATTGGCGCTTTGGTTGGCGATCAGGATCGTGGATTTCATCGCCCCGTATCGCTTGTTCAAAATCGCGTGAAGCATGTTGTTTTCCCAGTCAGATTCACCACGCCGGTCGGCGTCGTCGATGACCAGAAATTGTGGGATGGTGTAGCTGTTGAACAGTTCAAGCTCACTGATGCCTGCCCGTGACTGGTAGGGACTTCGCATGGTGAGGATCATCGCGCCAATGTCGGTGAACATCGCTGAGGGCCGCGTCATCTTCCAGATCGACTGCCGCATGACCTCGACGGCCATCTGTGTCTTGCCGCTGCCTGGGTCTCCGACGATCGCGACGGTCGCGCCTTCGTCATGGTTCGTCATCGCGATGGTGCGGTTCAACTGCCTGCCCCACTCGCCCTTGAAGTTCAACCCGTTGTTATGAATTCGCTGACGGTGACGGGCCGATACCTTTGTGCCGTTCCAGCAGGATCGACGCGTGTGCTCAAGGACGATGGCGTCGTATTCTGTTTTTCGATCAGCATTTGATGGGTTTAAGTGTGAGGTTGTCACCGGTGTAGCGGCCTTCGTTTTGCTTGGTTCGTTGTCGTTCTTTCGAATCATGGTTCTTGCCTTTCATGGCTTGGGGCATACGGTGTTCGACTCGGCATGTTTCAATCACACGGGAGATGTAGGCGTTCCAGCCTGTGGTCTTCATCTCAATGGGCATGACCTTGATGGCGGCTGCGATGAAATCGCTGGGGTCTACTGGTTGGTCGTTCACGCTGACCGGATTCTGATCAAGGATCGAACGGAACCGTGCGATTTTGGCGTCTTCGTGCTTTAGGGTCTGGCGTCCGAGGAAGGTTTCGAGCGCTGCGTAATCAGGAGCGGTGGCGTACTCGACTTTGGTTGGTGGCTTGGGCCTCTGGGTGGTCGTCTGCGTGGCAGATTTGGATTGGGCTTGTTTTCGCTCGCGATAACGTCTGTTGCGTTCCGCCCTAAGCTCTTTGCTTCGGCTGGCCCATTTGGGTTCGTCGCTTTGGTTTGTGTCGTAGCCTTTTCGCTCGCTATCGATGACGTTATGGATGCAAAATTTTGGAAAGCGTGCAGTCTTGGCGTTGTGGTCGAACTCGATCCATCCACACTGCTCCATCGCAACTGATAATCCGGGGGCGATAGTGTCAACAGATTTTGGGATGGTTGAATCCATCACCACGTCATCACCATCTACTTTCCCAAAGTCGTTAGCATCACCCCATAAGTCATGAAGAAAACCCACAAGCAAGTAGGTTGTGTGGACATGGTTTTTAATCTCGTCTTGACCCTGCATACCGAATCGTTGCATGAAAGCCTCATTCGCCATGAGGCAAGTAGCCATCTGACGAACAATAGAATGATTCTTTAATCGGGTACGCATTTTGATCCACTCACCTGCCACGTTTGAAACTCCTTCGATATTTCGCTACTTCGTTAAGGCAGATTCATTTGTTGCTTGTTCTTGCTTGTTTGCGTTTGCGATATCGACGCATGCGCATTTTGGTCATATGTCTCGCCCGAATATCTGCGGCCGGAAGTGCTTCGACTTCACGAAATCCGGCATGCAACATGGCTTCGCCAAATCCATCATGTCTGACAACGTGATTGATGATCGAGGTCTTGATCTGCATGGTGACGTTGCCTGGGTATTGCTGTTCTTTCCAGCACCAGAACCTGACGAGTTTCCCAATCGCTTCGTCGGGACTGATGCTCAACACGTCCGCGGTCGAGGTATCGAATTTGATCCAGTTGTCTGTCATGTTGTTCTCCTGTTGTGAGTTCATCTAGTTGGTACGAGGTTGCCTTGGTGGTCGTATCGCACCGAGCAGCTGCGTTGCTGGTCGTCGCGTGCACGACGTGAGGCTTGGGCGATCCACCCGTCACGCTCTGGGCTGCCCTGTCGTTTCCAGAGGGCAAAATGCCCGAGACACAACCCGCCTTCGTGGAGAAGAATCTTGCAATGCAAGACTTTGCATTTGCCCCGGTTCGGCTCGGTTGAGTTTTTTCGCCAGTCTGCTGGCTTGGCTGAAAAATCTGTATTTGGGATCGTGGTGGCGACACCCTCTTGGTTGATTTTGATGGTCTGTCGCCACGTACATTCGGTGCATTCGGCGCTGATGTGCTCGGTTCCAATTTGATTGTGTGCGCCACGTTCACGGAATGCCCGGGCGTGGCAGCGTGGGCAGTTGATGGTGAGCATGATGTTGGATACGACCTGCGGGTCGATGGTGTCTGAGTACATGGGGTTGTCTCGTTTGTGTCGTTGAGTAGTCAATGCTGCGGGAAGGGTTCGAACCTCCAACCTCTGTTTACCAGTGCCCGTCCTCGTTGAGCTTCCGCAGACCAGCCCTGTTTAACGTCCGTGGTAAGACGACCATTGGGATTAGAAGTTGATGGTGACGTGAGGGATGCGGCCGTCGCGGATGGCTTGAGCGACAACGATTCCGACGTCATTGCCGCCAGTTGATTTAGTTGCGTCATTGATTGACTCGATAACGCTTTTCATCACAGACTCGACATGCTTGGCGTTCGCCGCTCGCTTCTCGTCTGCTTCACGCTTGGCCTGTGCTTCGCGTTCAACCTTCGCCTTGGCGTTGGCCTCCGCTTCTGCTGCTCGTCGCTCTGCGGCTGCTGTTGCGGACTGGGCGTCGGCTTCACGTTTGGCTGCTGCTTCACGTTCGGCCTGTCGTTCGGCGCGTGCCTTGGCCTCTGCTGCGATTTGCTTGGCCTGCGCGTCGGCCTCTGCTTGGGCTTTGGCTTTTGCTGCTGCTTCGGCGGCGATACGGGCCTCGCGGTCTGCTTGTTCACGCTTCGTCGCTTCTTCACGCAGGCGGGCGAGTTCGGCCTGTTCGGCGTCGTGCTTTTGGCGGGCGGCGAGACCAGCTTTCAAGTCGGCCAGATCGTTGTCACGCAGCGTCGTAGCTTCGGCCATGCGTTCAGCGAACACGCCGGGCAGGATGTCGATGCTTTCCAGTTCCGTGATGGCCGTCTGCATGGCGATGGCGGATGAGTTGATGGTGATGCCCATGGCCTTCTGGCAGACATTGTCAATCGCCTCCTGAATCGCCTGCTTGCGTGCCGTCTCTTTGTCCTCGATGGCCTTCAACGGTTCGTCGTGGACGGCGATCATTTCTTCGATCTGTGTGGAGAACGTCTTGGCTGTCGCGTCAACCTTGCGGCCGTATTCCAGCGATTCGGCTTTGAGCGACTTACGCTTGTTTTCAATCGCGGTCTTGACCTTGCGGAACTGGGCGACATGCGAGCGTGCCATCTTGTTGCCTTTGGGTGATTCGTAATCAAAGACGGCGTTGTCGTTGTCCTTCCTCAACTCGTCCAATTGCTTGTCAACATCGGCATAGGCGATGCGGACCATTTCTTCGACAGTCATGATCGTGATCGCGGTTTCGGGCTGGTCTATCACTTCTGTTGTTTCGGGCGTGCTCATGTTGGTTCTCGGTAAAAGGGTTGAATGAAAATTCCACCGCGTGCCGAATGGTTAGCGGCACGCAGCGGAAGAAAAGAGCGGGGTTATTGCAGGATGCCTTCTGCGTAGGTTTCGGCGTGAAACTCGACGTTCTTGATTGCCGTGTCGATGTCGATGGATGGTGCGCCTGCGTGTTCGAGCGACTTCTTGAATTCGCCGCCGCGTGAATCCTGCTTGGTCGAACGCCATGAGCCGATGGTCGTGATGCCCAGCGACTTCGCGGCCTTGACCACGGCGTCGGGGATGATGCCGTCCAGTGACTTGAGCTGCCAATCGCCGTCGGTTGCTTCGTCTGCCTGGTCGAGCAACGGTCCGTCGCTGGCTTCATCACCTTCGTCGTCGTGGTCTTCTTTGGCTTCGATGGCCGTGCCGGTGCGTGCGATCTTGAGCGTCGCGGTCTTGTACTTGAAGTGCGTGATCTTCTCGACGTCGATGTTGTTGATGTTGAACGTCAGGCCTGCCGAGAATGATCCGGGCGAGGTATTGAACCCTTTGATGTCGCATGATCCTGCGAACTCATCGTCCTTCATGGATTCGATATGTGTCTGGCCTTCGATCTGTTTACCTTCGCCGCCTTCGAGGATCAGCACGACATCGTGGCGTGAGTTACTGAACGCGATGTCAGCGTTGTTGATGTTCATGTTGTCGCGGTCGACCGAGAACCCGAGCCTGCATGTGTTCTTGCCAAACCCAAGTCCTTTGGTTTCGACCGGGATTTCCAGTTCAAACTTCTCTGCCGCCTTGCTGTCTGTAGTCTGAGTCATTGCGTTGTCCTCTACGTGAAAAATGGTTTCGATATCCGTTTCGATCCAAAGCCTGCCCCAGCCGTGAAGCCGGGAGCAGATCGCCCGCAAAACGATGCAGGGTTATTTTTTATTCAGGGTCGCCATGTACGGCGGCGGGTATTTGTCTGCCGTGCAGATTTGGTAAACCGTTCGCTTGGGCTTCAACACGATCACACCCTTGCGCCGAAGCAAAGATCGTGCTTTGCGATAGGCGCTGCGATTCGCCCTTGTCGATGACAGGCTGGTGTGTTTTGCCTGGTCGATTTCGTCTTGGCGAATACCTCTGACTGTGAGGTACTTGCCTTTGGTGTTGTTCATGCCTGCTGATGCCGTTCCCATGTGTTGCTCCTGCGTGTGGTTTGTGATTGAAATCAGGGCGGTGGGAATCGAACCCACCCACGTCTTGCGACGCCCCTTTGCCCGTCCCGCCTGTACTTTCCCAAGCGGGTGACGCATCTGTGTCCGATGCCGGCGTGTGGTTAGAGATTTTTCATGGTGCGTCCTTTCGATGGATTCGCTTGGTATTCAGTTTGGCATTTAGTTCAATGCGCCGAACCAGGTTCCCCCGATGCGGCGCTGATCCAGCCGTCGTTGTCGTGTGGAGCCGCTAGGATCGGGCGGCGGGAAAAAGCAGGTCGTCCTGGTCGCTCCTGCTTCCACCAACGGGGCACTGGGACGGCTCTACCCATCAAGGATCAACCTGCGTTGGGGGTTGTCGTGTGCTCGACATACACGCGGATATAAACACATCCTTCTTGTCGTTTTGCCGCGAAATATGTTTTGCCCGAGCACTCGGATTCAAAGCCTTTGGCTGCAAAATCATCCTTGATCAGTTTCAGGCCACGCTGTCCACCTTTGATCTTGCTTTCGTGTGCCATGTTGATCGTTCCCGGCACTGGTACATTGATGTCATTCATGACCATCTGTGCCAGCTTCAAAATCGCCTGCGCTGCCTGATGTCGTACCGTCGCGTTATGGTCAACTTCAATGACCGCAGTGCTGAGTGATTTCGTTAGGTCATCCTGATTTAGAATCTTCTTGGCCATGACAGCCTCCTGTGTTTGAGTTCACCGCGACGATGCGGCGTGATGGGTTCAGCCGAGCTTTACATGCCCGGCGTCGATGTCCTGGCCAATAGCCTCGGCCTGCTTGTCCGTGAGTTCGGCCAGCGTCTTCTTCTTGACGTTGCGTGCGTACTTGGTGACTGCGGCCTCTGCTTCTTCAACCGTGCACGATTCAAGGTTGGCCAGCTGCGAGAACAGCGCGGTCACGGCCTCGGACAGCTTGGGTTCCGCGGGTTCATCAGCTGTGCCATCAGATGTGTTGGCTTTTGGATCAGGTTGGGCGTCAGCCTTGGATTCATGGTCAGCCGTCTCGGCTTCGTCGTTGTTTCGCAGGCTCATCTTGTGGCCGCTGGTATCGGCAATCTGCTGTCCACCTCGAGCCGACGACGCGGCAAACTTGGCTGGACCGTGGATGTCTTCAAGTTCGTCAAACGTTGACATGCCGAGAATGACTTCCGGGCAGTAGCGGCGGATGAGGAACACTGCTGCGCGGTAGCAGAACATCTGCTCAGGAATCGTCATCCACTTCGAGCCGCCCCGCTTACTCCAACCTTCTTTCTCAACCATGTCCCATGTGATGACGGCCTCGCAGCGTTCACCTGATTTCTTGTGTGTGGCGAAAGCTGTGCAGGCGACAACCTTGTTCTTGGTGTCACGCTCGAATGCGTACATGATCGGGCCGGAGAATGGGCCGCGTTCGTTGGCCAGAGCGATCACGAGTTTGGCCTCCATGCCTGGGCGGCCTTGCACGATGTATGTGTTTTGAAAAAACATCATGGGGTCAATCTGCATCCGCATAGCCATCTGCATCCCGATGATGCAGTTAGGCATATTTCCCCGATACTGCGTAGGCAGCATGTCAGATTCCGAGTACACACGGGCGACGCGCTGGGCGTGTGCGAATTTGTCGGGGTTCATCAGCATTTCAAAGCTTTCGCTTCGTGTTGCGATGACCGGCATGTTGTTGATGATGTCGTCACTTGAGACTTGTTCTAGGGATGTGTTTTCGGTGGTGGTAGTCATGGATGGTTCCTTCAAATGGGGTTACTTGGCGTCCTGCGCGACAACCGCGCGGGATTCGTTGAGACGTTCGGATCGTTTGGTTTCGATGGCGTTGATCTGATTGAGTTGGTCGAGCAATTCCATCGCAGCCACGCCCTTTTGGCCTCGTGGTGCTTTGGACTTCACGATCTGTTGCAGGGTCGTGAGGCTGATCTTCACGGCCGCAGCCACTTCCTCGGCGGTGAATATCTGCGTCAACGTCGGCCATGCAACGAGCGGCAGGATAGTTCGGCGGTCGTTGGTGCTGATGGCTAGTTGACGCCCTTCTGATCCAACGACCGCCCCGCTGACTCGGATGTGCTGCTTGATCGCACTGGTCATCTGATCAGCCTGCTTGGCCACCATCTGGGCTTGGTTGTAAAGGTCGATGATCTTCTGCGGCTGCAGCTGGGGCAGAGCCTTGATCACCACGTCAACAATGTCCTCGTCGGCGAAGTCTTGGACCGATGCTCGCGTGATGGTCGTACGGGCCGGGCATGAATAGAATCGTCGGCAGCGTGTGCAATGCGTGCCTGGCTTGTACGTGCCGTCCCAGTTGATGACCCGGTCCTCAATCTTGGCCGTCCAGCCTGCGAGCCTTGTGCGCGTCCATTCCTGGACTTCGATAGATTGCTCACGCAGCCAGATGATGCCGGTGATGATCACCTCGGCGTCTGGGTGGTTCTGCCATGCGGATTCGGCATAACCCGCCGTCTGCTCGCTGTAGTCCGAATCTTTCCAGCCTGATTTCCAGTCGGCGATAAAGACCACTCGCCCGCCGTCAATCACGACGTCTGCAGTGCCGGGGAGCATCACGCCCTGAGCGAGTTGGGCCACCATCTTGACTTCGGCTTGTGCAGGGACGTCTTGAAGTTCGGCCGGCAAGCGTTCACGGATTTTGTGGTACAGGTTCCATGCGGTTGAAACCAGATACGGGATGGAGTCAGGTTCGCAGCTATGTTTGGTTGCCAGAGCCGCGTGGTCGATGTCATCAGGGTGTTCGATATCGCCGCGAACCAGATCCGCCACGCCTTCGTGGACGGCGTTACCAAGTTGAGCAGGTTCGCCCGCGTCGTCGATCATGACCTCGCCTTCGACAACGCGCACCGAGCCGGGGCAGGTCATGGCCAGGGGCAAGGCTGATGGCCGGAGTTTGAGTTGTGGGAGTGCGTGAGCGATCACTTTGTCATTTCCTTGGTTGATTGATGGTTGGACTTGTTTCAGCGGTTACGAGGGACGAACGGCACGGCGATCAGCGAAATTGGGATGGCGATAATCAGGCAGATGGCAAACAGGGCCACCAGCGGGATGGCGATCAAAGGCCTGCTCCACCTGCCCTGCCTTGGCTTGCGTTGGGCGATGGCCTCACGGCGGGCCATAAAAGCAGGCTTGAGCAAGCCGGGGCAGTTTGAGTTGTATGGTTCAGCCGATTCGACAATCCTGCCGCCCTTGGCGAGATATTGGACTGAGCAGTTTTCGCCTGAGCCGAGGATGATGACCGGCACTGGTCCGCGTCGTGATTCAGTTGCTTGAGATTCCATTCTTCGCTCCGGTAAACGTGGATGGGGTAGAGTCCATCGAGGTGTGCGTTCAGAAAAGACAGGCCGGTCATACAGTGCTCGTTCGCTGCGTTGACGCATACGTGGTCGTCGTGACGAAATCGCGAGAGCAGGTTCTTGTTCACCTGCCAGTCGCGGTAGTTGTCGAAGGTGAGTAGCGGGGTCATCGTGCTTGGGTCCAGATCAGGACCAGCAACATGCCTGTGGCGATTGAGTGCGGCGCGGTCCTGAACCGAAAGTCTGGAAGGTGTTGGAAGGCATGTAATTCAGTCGTGCCGAAACTGATCGTGTAATTGCCCTTAAACTCGACGCATACAGCCGTGGTAATTGGCATAGACATATCAACCGACTCAATACTTACACCCTTCTGATTGCCGAGCATTTCCAGTACGCGCTCGCCGATGTCTTCCGCGTTTTTCAGGTCTTCAATCGCTTTTCGTGGTGCTGCGCAAATCATTGAGATGCCCTTTCATTCAGGCGTTGCATGATGGAAGCTTCGATCCACTGCGAAACGTCTGTTTCGCTCAGGTAGTCGATGCCAAGTTCAAGGTCGTCGGCGATGATGTCAAGTTGTTCGCGGCTCAACGAGCCTTGCCATGCGACGGCGATCTTGTCTGATGTCATCGGTTTCAATGCTGTGTTGAAGAATGTCTGAGAGGCAGGTGCTCATCCTTGAGGTCTCCGGATTTGAGGAAAAAAAGGGGTAAATGGCCAAATTTGAACGGACCTACGGCTGTACTCTTGAACCATGAAGATCAAACAGTCATCAAGCCGATTCGATGTCGTAGAGAACGATCAGGTCATCGCCTTCGCGGCGGTCCTGTCCGGTCATGCGGGTTGCGATGAAGTTGACGTCGAGTTCGTGGTCTTCGTAGTAGCGGTCGTCTTCGGCCTCGTCTTGGTTGTAGTACCAGTCGTTTTGACGATTGAACAAGGCCTTGACGCATGCCTCGCCCTCGTAGCGGTAAAGTGGGGAGAACACCACGGCGTTCGCGGCCCCGGTGTAGCGGATCGAGAACTTGCTGGAGCGAACATCGCCATCATGGTTGACGCGAACCAGCTTCTTAATCTCATGGTCGATGCCGTCGATATGAAAATCTTCAGCCTCGTCAACAATGCGGTCGTCGATGATGGCGATGTCAATCAGTTCTGGAAGTGTTTGTGCTGCGGTCATGGGCGTGTCTCCGGCGAACAGGATGGGTGGGAAGTAAAGCAAGTGTGGCGTGGTTAAGCGGGTTGTGTTTGATGCGACCGTATGGTTTCAATCTGGATCAATCGTTCGCGTGCTAGATTGCGAAGTGTCTTGGTTGCCGTGGAATCAGCTCGCTTGATTTGCTCTTGTTCCACGCGGTCAAGAAGGTCGGCGTCGTTGTTTCTGTCAATTCTGATGTTGCGTATCATGGTGCATATGCCTTTCTTGTTGTGCATCATTATGCACTATTATTGGTGCATTGCAACCCACAAAAGGTGCAAAATGCAAAATAATTGCACTTTTGGTGTCGCGGGGATTGTTCAGTCTCGCTATATCCAGTCGAATGCAGCAGATATGGAAAACTTTGGTGTGACAATTAGGCGGTTGCGTGTGGCACAGGGTTGGTCACAGGCTGAATTGGCTGAAAAAATAGGCACGCACCGAAATACGATTGTTCGGATGGAACGGTCAAAAGACGTGCCTGTGAGCGGCAAGCCTTCGCCGAGCAATTGATGAAACATTCAAAGAACATGATTTTTTCCCGTGATATTGGCATAAGCAATCTGTTGAAATGGTTTGTCAAACAAGACGCTCAAACGCAAATGGGCATCTTGGATCGCTTTGAATCAGAGGGTCTTGGAAGCCGGGCTTCCCCGGAAACGCAGGGTCACAATCGCTCGAAGTCAGCATGAGGCGGTCAGGGGGATGGCGAGGTCGGACAGCAGCGTGGCCGGAGGATGGATTAGATGTGTTGGCGCGGATTTATTGTTGATGAAACGCAAATTCCGGGAGTTGATTCATGCCGACGTTCAAAATTTATGGTGCTTCTGCCGAGACGGGCGAGGACACGACATTCACGGTGCAAGCGAATGACCCTGTTGAGGCCGAGGCCATTGCCAGCCATCGTCGGATCATGGTCAGCCGTGTGGTGGAGATCGAGGTATCTGAGCCGCAAATATCCAATCTGCCCGCTGTCGTCCCGCAAAGGGTGACCGAAGTACAGGCCAGGGTGATGCCCGTCGTAGAAGCACCGTATAGGTATGGGCCTGTCTGTCAGGCTTGCGGTGGGGATATGAAAAAGACGGTGCATACCAGCGGGAATTGCTTGGGCCTCATGGTGGCGTTGCTGATCGTCGGTGCCGGTCTGGTGATTTTGATCTTGACCTTCTGGACGGGCATCGGCGCAGTCATCGGTGCGGTCTTGATGATCGGCGGCCTGTTCGTCGGTGGCAAACGTCAGAAGGTCTGGCGTTGCAAAAGCTGTCGGGCGATCATTGCTCGCGGGTGATGTGTGGGGTGCGCATAAAAAGACCCCGCAAGGTAACAAGCCAATGCGGGGTCAATTGCGATCCAGAGAACCACTGCCGATCAAAGTAGTGTGCTCTGTCTCTGAAAGATTGTAGCTAAAAAAGGCGTAAATCACAATGGAATTGTCAAGCAAATTCATTCAAGATAGATCAAGGCCCATTATGACCGATCTGGTGGGTGTACCAAATCTGCATCACCATCTCTTGAATCAAACTGCTTCGCTGATCGGCCACCGGGTTGTCAGGGCTGGACAGCGCCCGGGTTTATTTACGAAGCAGATACTTTCAAGGTCGCTCCGCGATGCCTTGTTACACCGCATGACCCTGTTGCATTTATTTTTGGCGTTTCTCAAATGCAATTTCGGGAGCGTTTTTCAGACAGCCACGGTTCTTTTTGTTTCTGGGTGATCCGTGTGGCAATAAAACCCGTCTCTTTTGCGAAACTTAAACGGTTTTGATTTTATTGCAAGCGATATTTTTTATTGAATACAAAAACGCGGCGATTTGGTGGTCGTGAAGCGGCCTGAAAATGGGCCTTGAATCCACGCTCATCTCATGCTGTTTTTGGACCTGTTTTTGGCCTGAAAATAAGGTCGTTTAAGACGCCTAATATCACCCTAACGTCTTACCAAGCGTCTTACAAGACGTCTTACAAGCGTCTTACACCGTCTTACGAGCGTCTTGCTGTGGCTGTAAGTCGTTTGTATTCCAAGCATTGCAATGAAGCGTCTTAGCGTCTCTCCCAGCGTCTCACCCACCGTCTTACAAGCGTCTTACGAGACGTCTCGCACCGTCTTACAAGCGTCTTACAAAGCGTCTTACGAGTTGGCCTGTGTTTTTTTTGCAATCCATTTGTGCATATTAACTTGCGTGGAATTTCCCAAAAACCCAAAGCGTCTTACGAGACGTTGTAAGACGCCTATAGATAAGAGAGAGACTAGAGAGATATAAGAGAAGAAACCCCTGCTGCGCAGTCCCCTTTTCGCTCAAAATGAACATATGAGTGCCTGCCCCAGATGGGAAACGCCGCCAAAATCAACCAGCGTGGCGCAAGCGAGGCGATTGAACACTCAATGGGTATCGCGTCGCCCTTCAATTCCGAACGCCTTAGAATCGATCCTAGGCGATTTGGCAATTAGGTTGAGTTGGGCGAAAATTATGTGAGTGGGTCTAATTCTGGCGACAGAAATGATAGTGTTTTTTGACCGGAATTTCGCCCCTCAAATCGACCTGGAAATCTGTCCCAATTTGGGTTCAAAATCAAGCCCACATTTCCCCTGATCTAGTACCTCTAACGGAGCATCAAATTGGACATCTCCAACACCTTGAGAATGCGTCGCGGGTTGCTCCGTCGTGAGGCTCAGGCGATCATCGACGGCAAGGTCATGGAGCTTGAGCCTGGATCGTATGGCGCTGAAGCTAGGCTTGAGGCTATCGACGCGGAAATCCTTGAGGTCGGTCTGGAAATCGAGAAGATCGGCATGGACCGGATGCTCCCGTTTTTCGCGATGTTACAGCGTGAGGGTCGGGCTGAACGTGCGCGTGAACAGGAAGAGGCCGGGTTGTTTGGTGGGCTTGGTGAGGGAATCGATGATGATAATGATCAGGAACGCGGAGCGCGGTAAGCATGGCCGAGGAATGGGTCGGATTGTGTCACGACATCGGGGCCGAGCGAGCTGGCCACAACAGACTTGATATCGAGGTTCTGGGTTTCGGCCAAGTCCGCAGAACGACGCAATCGCACCAGCACCTTAATCGTCGCCCCTTCTGTGAATGGGCCTAGGTTTTGCGTGAGGCGAGCGTACTGATTCGCATAGCTGACGGCCACGATATCTGGCGTGTCATTGTCCGGGTCGGGATCACTGCCATCTGTAGTGACATACACCGCCCATGAATCGGCCGGCGACGCGTCGGCGTTCCAATCATAGTACGAACGCACTTGAACGTAGGACGCGGCCTGCGCGGTCATCGTGGTGTCTCGTGGACTGGTCAAACCCTGAGTTGTCGAGCCATTCGCATTCACCGTGACCACGCGCTCATAGACGTTCTGACTGGCAAGACCAAAAATATTTCGACGCTTCACGACGACATGGTAATCGGTCGAGCCTGATCCCGGCGCTGCCAGCGCGTAGCTCATTGGCAAAGTCGCGGAGGTTGCGGCCGGTGTGGTGGTCAAGTCTGGCGATGCGCCTTCACCCACATACAACTCGAACCGATCAAGCGCGTCGTTGGCCGTGCGGTAAACACCGAGCACCCGGGCCGACAGATTCAGCATGATGCTGGCCGAACCCGATGCTCTGGTTTCAAATGTCCTGCTGATTGACGCGGCTCCAGCAACGCGGGCCATGTGGGATTGAATAACGCTCGCCCTTCCCGACATCCTCGCGATAAAACCAGCCCGGATCGAAGCCCTGCCCGATGCCGTGTTGGCGAATGTGTTGACGATGCTGAACATTCCTGCAGATCGGGTGATCGCGGGAATGTAAATCAGCATAGACCGGCCCGATGCGATCGCGCTGAATGTGTTGGCAAGCGAAGCCCTGCCCGACGCCCTGCCGTCAAAGGTGTTGCTCAGTTTGGCCTGACCCGCTGAGGTCGCGATGGCTCCGAGATATTGCGACGCCCTCCCAGATGATCTGAATGATGCCGCGAGGAAAACCGACGCCTTGCCCGCCGCGGCCGTCTGCACACTCCTATACAGCGACGCCGTCCCGCTGGCCCGCATCGTGAAGTTAAAGAGCGCGAGTCTCGCGGAGCCGCTGGCTCTGGTCTCGTAGCTATCAAAGATGGTGGCGGCACCAACTGCTCGCATCGTGAATGATGTTGATATGGGCGTCGAGCCTGGCGTGAATAGTCGCCGTGTACTTTTGGCTGCGTAAGACTGCCAGCGTCCTTGTGTCGCGTAGGCGTCGAAGGCGGTTTCTGTGTCGGCGATGTAACGAATTCGCGGGTAGGCGATATCGCCGATAAAATGCTCTTGGGTTACATTGCGCGTCAAAGCACCGACCCTAAAGCGGTTGTTGGTCAGCGTGCCGATTGTGTTTGTGGATGTGGCCACGAGCTTGCCATCTAAATACATGTGGCGCAACGATGCCGACACAATGACAAAACGCATGTGATGCCACAGGCCATCGGTGACCGTGCCGATGTACTTGGTATGAAAGCCTGAGCCTGCATCACCTCGCATGTACGCCGTAACGCTGTTGCCTGATTGCGTTTTGATCGTGAGAATCGGGCTGCCGCCCGCCGTGTTGCCCCATCCAAAAATCGCGTTGTCGCTAGTGTCGGTTGTTCTGAACCACGCCTCGGCGGTCATCTGCGATCCAATAGGCAGGTATGGTGTCAGCACATAACCCGTGCCGCCACCACGCAGTGCAGGCCCCATCTCTGGGTCGTCGATCCATTCCGCATCGCCCGTCAGATCGCCGCTGTAATCACCCGCCACATCAATCAGTCGTGGCGTACCCTCAGAAACCTGCATTGGCCATGACGCTTTCACGCCTTGGTTTTGTGGGTGCTGCCTGTCGATGATGCCCGCCGCAATCTCACTGCGATGAGGTGGGCGGACTGACCATCTTGGATTGTTAATCAATCGTGTCATTAGATGCTCGTGAGTTCATGGCCGACACATTCGACGGTCACAGCTTGCCCGGTGTTACCTGAAAACACGCTGCGAACGTGCATCACTTCGGAAGGCACATTGACCAGAAAATTCGTCACTTCGTCGTTGGCCGTTTTCCCCAAGCCACGAAACCACTCAAACCAGTCCGTGCCGTTGTTGCTGATTTCCAGCACGAACGAACAGCCGATGGTTGGGCCTGTGCCGCCGTTGGTGATCTTTCCCACGACTTCAAGGCCAAGGGCTGTGGTCAGGTCAAGCCCTGTGCCTGTTTTTGTTGCGCCTGCTGCGTTGCTGATGCTCGCCTGTAGCGTCCGTGCTGTTTTGGTCACTGCCATAATCAAAGGCTCCTTACATGGGCCACATCGTGTTCGGTGATAGCTGCCACGCCGTATGTTGCGAGAACGTATGGGGTGCTGGTGACGGTCGCGGCGACCAGTGATTCTTTGTCGCCGGGGTAGGCGTCGTGTTCGGTGTCTGGCTGCGACGAAAACAAGCCCGTCGCCACAAGCCCGTCAAGCATGGCCGCATGGTCCGAGTCATCTTTGTCGAAGTAGGCGTCGGGCCGGTTGGCGATGGCCATCAGCGCGATGGCGATGTTTTGGGCAGGGTGCTCGCTGTTAGCTGCCGCTGCCTGAATACCCGCCAGCTTGCCACGACCAGCTACCCAAACAAGCAGGCTGATGGACGGGATGGTTTGCACGCCGGGTATGGCCAACGCATTGATCGCTGTTGCAACATCTGTATCAGACAATTCGCCAACGCCAGGCACACCTGCCATATCGACCGCAAGTTGTGCGTAAAATTCACTCTGCGTCATCGCTGCTACTTTCCATCACGGGTTTATGAATTGGACAATCTTCACAACCACACGCCGCCACA
>Ga0222689_1000083_pt1 | contig 57003 bp, 41 predicted proteins | sample AntAcemetage1231_FD_179838 | JGI IMG/M metagenome (GOLD analysis project Ga0222689, IMG submission 179838) | Saline water microbial communities from Ace Lake, Antarctica - #1231 | ecosystem: Environmental > Aquatic > Non-marine Saline and Alkaline > Saline | place: Antarctica: Ace Lake...
TTCAATTCAATGCAGTTTCCCGGACAAAGTATAGTGTCGTTTATGAAGCTGACAGCAACGAGATCAAAAACAGTTAGGTGGATGGAATCGCGATATGCGCAACCGAGCTCACTAGTCGCATCAAGGATCAGCATTACCGTAGAGTCAGGAGTTGCAAGTGGATTTGAAATGTCGGATTGATCGAGAATCAAATCAGGACTCCAAGCATAAAATGCGGCAGATTCGGCTTCTAAGGTTATCTCCTCTCCGCTGCAAATGGAGGTGTCTGTAGTGAGTATGTGAATCGGAAGATCCAAGTTTACCGTAACAGAATCGGTCTTAAAACAACCCTCAGCACTAAACATTTCAAGAACGAATGTGGTGTTCTCTTCGATTGTTGCGATAGGGCTTGCAAGATTAGTAGCATCTAGTTCGTTAGCAGGAGACCAGTTGTAGCTGCCACCTGGAGTAGCATTCAATTGAAGTGCAGTACCAATGCAGATCGTGGTATCTGCTGATAAGATTTGTGGAATTGGAGCAATAGCAACCACTAGAGAATCAGTTTTCGTGCAGCCATTTTCATCCGTAGCGGTGATGGTGTATAGCGTTCCTTCATTCAGATTCAATATAGGATTGGAAACATCGGTTGCACTCAGACCAGATTCAGGTTGCCACTGGTAGGAATACTGATCATTTGCTGATAGTTCAACATCCGTATTTTCACAAGCGTCGATTGCATCGGCTAATCCGATTTCGATTGGAGGGCTAGTTGCGACTTGGTATTCATTTGAAATAACCATTGTCGGCGAGGCACAAGTGAGTGAAGAGCTCATTTCTAGCGTGATGATATCTCCTTCTTCCAAGTCCTCTGAATTGTAGAAACTGCTACCTTCTTGTACGATTAGATCATTGATTTTCCATACAAATTCAGGATCTAACCCTCCTCCTGAATGCATGGCAATAATCTCAACAGGATCTCCCGGACAAATCCCACTTGGCGTTGTTCCTGCAATTGATAAACTTGGGGTGATGGAGGACGAAATAGTAATGTCAAATCCATTGTCTGGTGAGATTATTCCGCCAGCGGTATTGACCACACGCACTCGGAAACCACTTCCGTTCAGGCCAGAGGGAATTTGGCAATAAACGATACTGGATTGATAAACGGTAGAGCCGGCCATGTCAATACTTCCAATAATAGTAGGAGCTCCAAAATCGCCAGCTGCATTACTGAGTTCTACTTGATGAATACTCTCGCTGAAATAAAGCCCTTTGCTTATATAGCCAACAAACATATCTCCTCCACTGCAGTAAGCGTCTAACGATAACCAAGGAGGGAGAATTTCTTTTTGTTCTTTGACGTGCATCAAGCCTCCCAATCCACCAACGCTATAACCGTAGTCTCCTCCATCAGTCATGTCAATACCGTGCATGCTCCAATTGTTAGCTAAGCAAGCGGTTGAAGATGAAGACATGTTAGCGCAGCTGTCTACCGTCATTCCTTGACTGGTGCCCCGCGTATAATATCCTAAGCTATCATTAGCGAACCATAATTCGTTGTAGGTATTTCCATTGGTTTCTCTTCGTTCCTCCCAGGTGTTTCCCGCATCTCTAGTCCAGTAGATATCCGAAGAATTGGAAATGTATCCTATACTATCGCTAGGAAAGACTATATCGCGGATGAATCCGACAATGTTAAGCGGAAATGCATTTAGTGAATAGTTGTTCCAAGTCTCACCACCGTCAGATGTCTTGTAGACGAAATTATCTGAAGCCAAGTAACCCGTTTGTTCATCTGTGAACCATACAGTTCTGAAATAGTCATCGAAGCCTGTTTGCATCGGGGTCCAGCTTTCACCACCATCACTAGTTTTAAGGAAAACAGAATCAAGGGCAGAGATATAACCAACAGTAGGTGAGGGGAAGTGCATGTCTGTCATGGAGTAAGATGCGTTTGAAAATGACTCCTCCCAGGATTCTCCTCCGTCATTCGAACGCAGCACTTTTTGGCTGTAGGTGGCTACAATTTCTTGTTCAGAATGAGCGATGATTTTTTGAACAGCATCTCCCTGAATCGGAAGCAGCTGACGGATATTAATCCCTGCATTTACCGTCTTGTATAGATTTCCAGTGTTGTCGCCAAAATAGGCGGTATCTCTGTGGATGGCATCAACGCTATTCACTTGAGTTCTAAAGCCAGCATTCTGACTGTCCCAATTCTCTCCGCCATCTGTTGTCTTCATTACCCTTCCCGAACTTCCACAGATATAGCCTTCTTGATGACTCGTGAAAAATATTCCTTTCCAATTGTCAATGTTGCCATTCAAAGTAGTGGCAACCGTCCAGGTTTGTCCTCCATCAATGGTTTTGTAGATTCCCTCTCCATCGCTGACCACAAATCCATAGTTCTCATCGAGAAAGAATGTTCGGAGCGGGATAATATCTCCAATAACTTGTGAAGTCCAGGACGAACCGCCACTTGTCGTTTTGAATAGGGCACCTTCTCCGTTGATGTATCCAATAGCGTATCCAACTAGTTCGCTCACGAATGAGAAGTCATTGATTGCGCTAGCGCCAAAATCCACATCATCCCATGAATTACCGCCGTCGTCGGTGTACAGTACATCTCCACCAGAGACAGATATCACTCCAACACTTGGACTAGAAAAACGGATTTTACGCAAAGATGAACTCGTTCCACTTGTAATCGTCTGCCATGAATTCCCCCCGTTTGTGGACCTTCTCAGCATACCATTGTCTCCCAATACAAATCCTGTTTGCCCGTTGAACCAGATGTCGTTGTATCCTGATCCTACACCGTAAGTTTGTTGTGTCCATGACATTCCGCCATTTGTAGTTTTAAGAATTTCAGAAGACGAGCTTGCCAACCAGCCTGTTTTGTTGTCGATGAAATGCAAAGCCCTCGGTTGATTTGTAGAACCCGTTCTCATCCTGATCCAATTCTTTCCGCCATCAATGGTCTTGAAAAAGTTCTGAGTGTGTTGGCAAGATCCAATGCTGCCTGATTGCGCCACTGCGAAGCCATTGTATTGGTCTATGAATTGAATGTCTTGCAATTCAGAAGTTAAGGGCGAAGCGCTCTTCCACTGGGCAAGGCAGCTAAGTTGGATAAGAGCGAGAGCTATGATTAGGATGCTATTCTTCATGGTGGGAGATTTCGGACTTCGAAAATAGGGATTGCATTTTGGATGGAAGAGGTGTTGGTAGACAAAATGAGTGCATTTCTATCAATCTCGAGTTTTTTGGATTCGTGACATTAGAATTGTCTATTGCAATGTGAGAAGGAGAGTTTTATCCATAAAAAAAGGCTCTCCGTAAGGAAAAAAAGCTCTGGGATGATTCAAGGTTCGAACCAGTGACACTCCAGACGAAAGGGCGGGATGCTCTGTTCTTCTCTAGAGCTTTATTCATAAAAAAAAGGCTCTTCTTGCGGAAAGCCTTCTTGTGGGCGATACTGGGTTCAACCAGTGACCCTCCCGACGTAAAGTCGGGATGCTCTGTTGGGTGCTTTTTATTTAATCAAATCTTCAATCAACTTTCTGCTTTTCCATGATTTGATTTGTTTCTCTCGTTTCATTGCCGCTTCTTTAGAATTGAAAGTTTCATGAAAAACGACCTTCCAATCTTTTGCTTTTCCAGTAAATCCAGTATGAATGGACAAATGTCTTCTTAGTCGTTCGTCAATGTTAGAAGTCATTCCAACATAATATCGATCCAAGCTGGTTGAATATAATATGTAGATAAATGTTTCCATACAATGCATTTAGAAAGGCCAGAATCCTTGAGCGTAATACTAGGTTCTAAGTGCCTATCCGACCAAAAGCAGTGTTGTTCTGAACCTTGCTATTGCTGCTCATTTATTCCATAAAAAAAGGCTCTCCGTAAGGAAAGCCTTCTTGTGGGCGATACTGGGTTCGAACCAGTGACCCCCTGCTTGTAAGGCAGGTGCTCTTGTTTCTCTCCCTATTGTCCTACAAAGCTTTTAGACTTTCTATAAAAGTGTGTTGCAAACCAGTTGCAAACGAATCGTGATGTGAATGAACTATGTAAGGGTCGAATATATGGGATTCGAATGACCTATGGAAACTCATTCTATTGGTTGAGCCAAGACTACATCAATTATGGTCCCGCCAGGAATCGAACCACGCTTCGCTGGGTTCTCAAACTTTTTGGTGATTCTTTTTGGAAGGTTTATGGAATCTGAGCTTAGAAATATCTTGGAAGCATCTAATTTTATTTTTGGAATAGACTTTGAATAGCCCTGGTTAACACATATTTTGCACATAGCTATTTTATATTCGTATTGTGAAAGTTGTTAAAATACTTCTAATCGTGTTGGCGCTAGGTATTACAGCCACCATTCTCTATTCCAAAATGGGCGTGAAAACTAAGTTCACGAATACATCCACTGAAGAAACTATTGCTAGGGTTGATAGCGTTGTTTGGAATGTTGATGTGACCGCCTCTTCGAGAGTCTATGAGTTCGTGATTTATTACACTTACGAATTGGATAATTTACTTTTTACAGGTCAGCACAGCATAAACACAGAAGATTATACGTTGATGCCAGCACCACCAGAGGAAGGCGAGAAAATCAAGATAGAGTATAATGTGAACGACCACACTGATAGTAGAGTTTTGAATTAATCCCTGAAATATTTCGCTCAAACCTCAACTTTTAGTTCATTTCTAAGACACCTCTTTGGAGAAGCTTCAGCTTTCTTCGAACCCGTGATAATCGGAATAATTTTTTATTTCGTTTCCTATAATTATTTGATTTGAATAGAGGACAGGAAGTTTTCGAGCTTCATTTTTTGCTCTTCTAATTGTTCTGTATAACGATTGATATAGTTTTCTTGCTGTTCCTTGAGGGAAATGAACTGATTGTGGATAATGTGCTGTGACTGGAGCACCTTCATTAAAATATCAGCATATTTGTTATTTGGCTCACTTTGTATTACCTCTCGTAATTTTTCATCTACTGGAAAAATGAATAAATCGAGAACACTTAGCAAGCCTTTGCTTTTAGAGGTAACCCAATTTTGATATTGACGGAGTATAAAGTCAAGTGTTTTATCTTCTACAGAGCCATCAAAAGACTCTGGCAGAGAAGCATGTGTTTCCCTAATTGCATCATGTACCTTTGAAATATTCGAGTTCCAACTGTCGGCAATTTCGTTTACATTTTCTGAGAATTTAATACATTGTCTTTCATATCGTTCAATCATTTCAATTGCGAGGTTTATTGATACCATGACTGAAATTGCGGCTTCAACATGCTCGTGTTTTTCTCTCCTAAAGTATTCTATAAATTTATTTTTAGGTGAAGACTCTATTAACATAATGGGGAATGTCGTTCTTTGAATAATTGGGGAGATGAATGAATCCATTGAGACTAACTCATCAAAATAGCCCCTGCTTAAAGTAGTTTGTTGTTCAATGGCTTTTTTATGAATTCCAAGATAAAACATGAATTCATGAGCAACCTGCTTTATCTCTCTATTTTCTTTGTATCTAATGGCATACAAAGCAGCAAAGAGACTTAGGGCAAATGCGATAAAAGTTGTGATTATAGAGAAGAATATCCGCAATACCGTTTCAAAAGGTTCGATTAGACTAGCATATTCCACTAGGGTAAAGTAAATGATTATTTTTGCCATTATAATTAATTATTAATATTGAACATTCGTCCCAAACCTAAGGTTGTTACCTATTGTAAACTGGGTAATACAACAAGTTGAAGTCCCGCGACAAGTCGAACAACACCTTGAAGATGCCTCAATGATTTTGATGTTCTGTTAGTTAAGTTGGTGCATTATATATTTTGGTCACCTGAGTGCTGAAGAACTGATTGAGTAGGAGCCACGAAAATAGCTGAAATCAACACAGACTTGGCACAAGTCACCTTGTCGTTTTGACTCTTTTAGCAGCAGTGATTGCGGCATCAACACCTCTATTATACTCTAACTCCGCTCCTACCGCCACAATGTGTTGCACGGCCTCCATGATTATGGCTTTTCCTGCTCTCAACTCTATCCGCTTAGGCCCAAAAACCCAAGTAGGCTGGCTGGTTGTCCCAGATATACCCTTCAGTTTAAAATGTCCTGAACGTTCCATGATTCCAATTGCAATATGCCATTTCCCATGGTCATCAACGGCGTCCAATGATTCTTGTGACCACATGCTAAGCTCTTTTATTTTTTCTTCTTCATTCATAATAATTGATATTGATTTTATTCAAAGAAAAACCTCTTGACTTGAACCAGCAATACTAGACTACCATTTTCAGCTGTTCTTTTTACAAGCTCAAATTAGATACCCAGGCATAATAGGTGTTTCCGAGAATTTATCCGTTTGTTTTAAATTGAGTTTGATTTGTATTATTCCTTATTTCACTCCAACTCCCGCTTTTGACTCATTGTCAATGTGTCTCCCCGAATTAGTTTCAATCTTCGTAAAACTCCCAATAAAAAAAAGGCCCACATCCAGTTGGTTGTTGCCTTTAGTTTTAAAGAGGTCTGTTCATCTACAGGAAACAGGAAATACCGCTACCTGAGACTAAATACGGGTCTTCAGATTAGTCCAGATAATTGGGACAGACAATCTATGCGGCCAACGCCAGAGTTTTCGGCCAAAGACGGCATGAAGATGCACCTCAAAATTGATAAGCAACAACAACTGATGCAACGTAGCATTGACGCTTTGATAGAATCTTCTTTTGTCGACGAGATAACAACCGAGCGGCTAAAGGAAGTCTTTGAGATAAAAAGCGGAAAATCTAAAACCACTTTGAAGAAAGTCTCAGTCCTGGAAGATATTCAAAATTGGGTCGAGAAAGGGGATTGCTCGGAATTGACAAGAGCAAGTTATAACGCTCTAGCTTTGACCTTGGACGAATATGAAGATTATCATAGCACGGAATTGTTTTGGCACCAATTCACACAAAAAGTGTTCGACTCATTCTTGCAATTCCTTCAGCCAAAAAACCTCCAGAATAATACAATATGGGCATACCAAAAAAGACTTGTTGCCTGCTTTAATCGTGCAAAGAAAAGAGGTGATGTACCTATTGCTAGATTTTTGGAAAAGAGATTCAAGTTCAGGTCACAACCTAAAATATACTTGAATTGGGAGCAGATTGCGGCGGTATTGGCCTTCCAGCCTAAAACCGAACAATTAAGGAATGCAAAGAAGCTATTCACCATCCTAGCCATGACTGGAATCCGATACTCGGACCTCAAGAGATTCCTAAACAACTATGAGGAGGGAACGGCGTTTAACTTCTCCAACTTCAAGGCTTCAAAGCACCCAAATTCTGAGTTACTCATGCCAGCCTTTCTGCCTGTTAAAGAGGCACTAAAAGATGGATGCCCAGTGGTCCCTATCAATGCTCGGCTTAATGTGCTCCTGAAGACGCTTTGCAGTCAGGTATTGCCATATGAAATTGCAAAGCAAGTGAGTTGCCACACGTTGAGACGGTCATTTATTTCAAATTTCCTTTCACTTGCCGTTGTTCCTGAACATATTTTGGCCAAAATCACAGGTCATTCCTTTGGTCAAGAACGCCGTGTGTTTCAGGGTTATAATCGAATTTCCCTGTTTGAGAATTGTCAGATATTTGTAAGGCTGGTTTCGGCTGTTGATAGAAAGGAAATGGCGGGTATTGAGATGGTGAGGTTCGTGGAGCATGAGTTGATGAACTAACGTCTATTCACCAATAACTCCAGAGGTAATTATGAAATTTGCTAAATACGCAAGACAGATAATGCCGACAGTGTATTGAAAGAGGATGTAAATCACCCAACTAAAATGAAAGTATTTAAACCTATCTGTTTGTAACCTCACCCCGAAGAATATCAACAATGTATATAGAATTGAGAGCAAGGCAAATTCAGTTCTTAACCCAAATATTTGTAAGAAGACCGATATTCTATTACGTCTATTGTTTCTTGTTTTATCTACCATAGCTGATTCCAGTGCTGAGACTGAATAGACCTGATGTATGAGAAAGTAAAACTTCATCCAGTTGACCAAAAAGAAAATTAAAAAGAACAGTCCTGTCCAAATCCAAATTCTACCTTTTTCATAACCATATAGATTCCAGACTTTAATTATTGCATTTACAAAAGAACCAGTAATTCTATTCTTGGGATTCTCCGTTAAACGCAATTCCTGGTACTCGATATCGAGTTTTCTATAACTGTCTTCTAAACCTTTGTCACGAAGCTTTTTCAACAACCTTTCATACACCGACAAAACCTCGTCATACGAGGCTATAACACCAACCGCATAATAAGGGAGAACATAGTCTTGATAATTGAGCTCTATTCTTTCAACAGAGCACCCTATTAGGTCTATAACACACTTACTAGGATATAGCTCCGAATGCAGAGGGAAAAACTCCATTGTGCTTCTATTAAGTGTGAGCAACCGTAAAGATTCATTGACACTGGTGCCTCGAAGGCTTGCTGCTGTTGCTTTCATAAGACTAACTGATGATTCCTTCTCAAATTGGGAGTATACAACCTGAACGCCTTTTGCGTTTGTCTCTATTCGTGTCTTCTCATTGAATTTGCAGCCTTCCCATTGTGCGTAAGGTGTTTCATATATCCACAACACGGTATTCTCATTCCAGAAGTCACATCTAGAAAATGTCACTCTGCCTTCAAAATCATTGAGCTCATCTCTAGAAAATGAACCGTCATATTCAACAAATACATCACCCCTAAAATCACAAGACCTAAAAGATATTTCAGAACCCATTTTCACTAGACCCAATTGAACATCGGTTAGAAATAAGCAGTCTATAAACCTCAAGCCAGATTTCAGTCTGACACCTTCATTATTGATTTGGCCCGTAAATACTTTTCCTCTAAATTCAGCTGGACCGCCCTCAGATATACGAAGACCTTCGAGTTTCTTTAAATAGGTTTTGAAATCTCCGATAGTATCTTTAGCGGTACTCGCACCAAGACTCTTCAGTGAAAGCAGTAAAGACAGGATTAAAAGAGTTAGTGCAAGAATAGTTTTCATCGGTGATAAATGTTAGCCCAATCTAGGACTACAATAACACATGGAAATTAGGGAAATTAGAAAGATGTCAGAAGGGCTGTGCAAAATATGTGTTTATTTAAGCAGCTAAAGGGGTCATTTAAACCATTTTGAACATGGTCAATCTTTCAATCCTTCCCAAAAATCGTCTACCATTTCTTTTGTTAGGTTTTCAAATTTTGTGTAGTGGATTCCATTTCTAACAATCTGCCCATATTCCTTGAGGAATATGTTATAAGCATCTTTATTCTTTCGGCCACAAGAACATAAATACACCTTTTCTAATTTCAGAGACCTCACTATGAAGTTGGGATGAAATGCGATATTCATCCCATTATGGTTGACCACTTCGGATGGATATAGGATTCCGTCAAACGATTGGGGAAATTCATATATAGTCTTGTGTGCTATCCATGATGAAAGATTGTAGTGGTTGAACAAAAATGAATCTGCAAAGAGTTCATTTAATTCTTGGAAATGAACAGATGCTGTTCCAACATTCTCAGTAAAGAATTTCTTCATTTTTTCCTGATGATGTTTTCTTAATCCATGGTAAATGGAAGTTTCCTTGTAGTTCAAGAAAGGGTATAAGTTTGGAGGTTCAGTTAACCTCCACTTACTAAGAAAAAAATCCCTTGCATCTCCTAGCTTTGATTCTGCAATGGCTACTTGTTTGTCCAAAGCACAATAGAACACAGGATTGGATTCCTTATTCGCTCTCCCTTGCTTCGTGAATTCTGGTGGGGGATTTGAGAATGACGATTGAATTTGAGTGTAGATTGTATCCTCCTGCTTAACGGGTCGAACACGATATACGGTTTCTGGGATGGAGGCTGATGGAAACTGGATGTAGAGAATTGGGAAGCCGCGTTTCTTCCATTCTTTTTCGATTTGTGACTCAGCCATCGCCTCAAAGGGTAACTCACGGAAACTCTTAATGTCTTGCTTCCATTTATCAATAGGAATAGCGGCAATTCTTTCAATTTCGTCCATACTCCCTTTTGAGTCAAAGCCTCCTCCGTATTTCATTGATTAGTTTTCTGTTTACAACTTCCTAAAGATATACTTTCTGGTTTCACCTCAAAACAGAGGGTGGTGTAAAGCTATCGCATGTCTGAATCATGTTCAGCGCCCTCAGAACTTCTTGAAACCTGAGCTTTCTGCCGTCTTTGTGTGTTTGTTCTTTGGCTTTCAGTATAAGGGGTCAAAAACCTTCTTAAAAAACTCTCAGAAAATTTTAGACCACCCCAGGGGGTGATTGCTGCTTGCGGCCTAGATAGGCCTTAAAAAAGGTACGCTCTTTAGCGCCTTGTTTAGGTGCTAATTCTAACGTTGGAATCCATCTGGTGTTCCTGTCCGCACAAGTGATTTGACCCTGTTTTTCCCCTTCGGCGCTGTGTGATACAGGGGGAAATCAACAAACTGGTATGCGAGTGGTGCCTTGTTCATAACCTGCCCATTCCTTCCAAGAAAGGAGTGACCCTTTAGGAGTTTTGGGTTCTCTTCAATAAAGGCATGGAACTGTCTTGTGTTCATCTTACCAATAGGCACAGGCCCTTTTAGTCCAATTACCTCCGTCACCACCTGACAGGTAGTATAGGTTTTGATGTAGCCTTTTGTCTTCATTCTCTCTCTCCAGGCATGCGCTGTATTCTTACTCACTTCTAGTACATTCATGATGCTACTCATCGATAAGAGTATCGCCAACGATTCACCGTGTTTAATTCCTCTGTTAGAGGAACCATCATTTCTCTTGGTACGTTGGTCTAACTTCTTAATGACGTCTCTGAGGTCACCATCATGTCTAGCTTGAAAGTAAGTTCTTCTTGCATGCCGCTCTACCAACTTCAGGTACAGCAAATCCCGCACTTCCTGCCAGGATTTTAGCTCTTTCACAACGCACAGCGTGCGACTGTAAGCGAGGCTTTGACGGCGAGCCTTCACATAGTCCTTCTCCAACTTCCGTATGCCTTTAAGGCGATACCCCTTGTTCTCCTTGAGGACTAATTCTGAATCAACCAACTCCTCCAACCATCTAAGGACGGTTCTTTCACTCACTCCCAACTGCATTGCAGCTCCGCTCACATCGTTATATAACCATGAATTCGGGAACATCAGCTTGAGGTAATAGTACTTGGCCAAAGTGCTTATCCTCTTGTCTCCATTCCTGAACGCCACGATAAGCTCATCATGTGCTCGGATTACTTTATCTATGCGTCTTGGGTAGTTCATTTTAAGTTGATTGATTCTGCTCGTCTTCCTTCTTTCTATAAATTTTTCTCCTTCTAATTGAGTTCTCCTCAGCGTCCTTCAGAGTGCTCAGTTGATGGACTACCATCATTTTTATAATCCATAATGAACAGTTACTTCCAGAATATCAAGTAGAAAATGAAAGTTTTTTGAAAAAAGTTTCGAATACCCTGTCTGGCGGTTGTTCCAGCTATTGAGTGACATATAATATCACATCATAATAGAAGGCTCACATTTTGACATTGCTAATTTCCGAGGGGCTCTGGACAAGAATTGACCCATCATTCTATCAACGACCTCCAGCGGACGCTGGGGAGTCGTTTCCTTGTTTCCATGGTCTTTCAAGGATTCGACATATGGCTTCATTCATCTCATCCACCTTTTCATTCGAAAACTTATCCAGGTAAACGGCTGTCACGGAGTTCCCAATCGAGTGCCCCATGGCATCAGCAATCAATTCATTGCTGTATCCGAGCTGTTTGGCTGTAGATGCCCAACTGTGCCTAGCAACATAGGTCGTTAGCATCAACTTCAATCCTAGCTGTTCACCTATTCGTTTCAGGTGTTTGTTGGTATTCTTGGTTTGCTGTTTGCTAATGCGCTTGACTTCTGAGAAAGGCAGCCGTGTGGCTGGTAGAAGAGGAAGAAGATAATGGCCGTCCACTGATAATTCATCTAAGATTTCTCTGGCAAGTGGCGTGATTTTCACAGAATAGACCTTGTGTGTTTTCTGTCGGCGATAATGAATACGCTCTCCCTGGATATTTGACATAGTCAATTGGCAGAGGTCAATCAGATTCATACCAACTAGAGCGAAGGAAAGAAAGAACAGTCGATGAGCTTTCCATTCTGCAGTAGTTGGTTCCAGTTTTAGAGTTGCTAGCTTTTGAAGTTCAGGTATAGAAAGTGCCCTTACAATAGTCTTCTCTGCTTTGATTTTAAAGCGGTGAAAAGGGTATCTTCCTCTATTGACATGACCAGCTTCAATGGCTTTGTTATAAACAGCTCTAAGTGTGCGCAAATAGACTGAAATGCCATTTGTTGACAAGCCTTCCTTATTCATTCGTTCATGGAATGTGTTCAGCAGGGAAAGATTGATGCTTTCGAAAGCTATCTTTTGACCGAAATGGGATTCGAACTTTGCGAGTGCTTGGAAATATACTTGGGCATTGCCATGTTTATCCCGTGATTCCATCTCAGTGATGAGCTGCCTTGTGAATTCGCTCACTCCAATAGGGTTTTCTTTCCTCTCAATGATTTGACGAAGTTCAAGTACTGAAAGGTGTTCAGAGCCATCGTGGAGTAGAATAATCTCTTCAACGGCAAGAATACGCTTGGCTATTCTTAGATTGATGAGCTTGAAGTTGGGACAGATTTGCAAACACTTCGTTTTTTTTGGGTCCCAAAATTTCTTTTCTAAAGAGATGCCAGTTTGTAAATAGAAACTTTTGCCATTTGATGAAACCCTTACTTTAAGAGGGAAGGAGCCGTCTTGTTTCTTTTTTCGGCAGTCGAGGTAAGCGGTAATTGTGACCATTTGAATGGGGTTTAGGTCACGATTCATTTGCAAACCATTTGCAAAAATCTTCCAAAAATTGGGCGATTTTCTCAGTTGGTTCAGAGCACCAAGCTGCTAAAACTTTGATAAAAAAGTCCATAAAAAAAGGCTCTCCGTAAGGAAAGCCTTCTTGTGGGCGATACTGGGTTCGAACCAGTGACCCCCTGCTTGTAAGGCAGGTGCTCTGAACCAGCTGAGCTAATCGCCCTTTTTCTCCTCTTTTCGTATAGGCCGTTTGCCCTGAAATTCGGATTGCAAAGATATGCGGATTTTTATATGCCCCAAACATTTCTAAAAAAAAATCGAATTACCTTTGTACCCAAGGAAAAATCTGTGAGTATGAAGTCGAATCTTGCAATTGTAATGGTCATTGTTTCACTGGTAGTGGCTATTTTCTCTTTAATAGGCATGAAGCGGACCCAAGAACGAATGGATGAGCTTCAAAAGCAACTCTCTTCCGTAGAAGCCCCTAGCCACGAACACCATGAAGAACACGAGCTGGCAGTTTATATGCAGCGCCTTCAATGGTATTCAAACAAACTTTATTTTGCCGGTAAAAGCGAGAATAGTCGACTTACAGAATTTTACCTGCATGAGTTAGAAGAGGTAATGGAAGAGGTTGTAGAAGCTAAAATAATTGATGAGGGAAAGAACATCTCTACCATGATGGAGACATACGGGTTGAGTATCGTTGAGCGCGCATCCACGCAAATGCCAGGTGCCGCAGAAGAAGATTTTCTCAAGCAATATCATGCTTTAACGGAGAGCTGCAACAGTTGCCATGTCGTGAGCGACCACAAGTTCATAAAAATCATTGAGCCAACTCTTCCAGTGGCTGATAATCAGAAGTACAGTATTGATTAAAGACAAGCTTCACCAAGTCTTTTCGTTTCCTAGCTATATTTTAAAAGCTAAGACTGCGCATGGGGTTCACTCGCCATTTGTATTTGGCTTGATCAACGAAGTACTGAAAAATAGGACTGAGTCTGATGAATTGCAATCCATAGAGGTAGAACGCACTAAATTTCTACGGAATAAATCGAGTATAAAGCGTATTGATTATGGCGCCGGTTCAAGCCCAGCAATTACTTTTCAGAAATTTGCAGCCCGGAGTTTGTGCTCTGTAAAATATTGCAAAATGCTGTTTCGACTTGCACAGTACACTAAGTCAATGAATGCCTTAGAGCTCGGGACAGCGCTAGGAATTACAACAGCATATCTCTCAAAAAGTAGAGCTGATATTCAAATTCAAACCATTGAAGGCGATCCCACAATTTTAAATGCAGCTGCTGAGATGTGGGATGGATTAGACTTGAAAAATGTGAATTCTCATTTGGGTTCCTTTGATGAAATGCTTCCGAAAATATTAGAATCTAGCGATCCTTTCGATTTCGTTTTTGTAGATGGAAATCATCGCAAGAAACCAACATTGGATTATGTTGAAATGATTAAATCTAAGCTGAAGGAGAATTCAGTTGTAATCATTGATGATATATACTGGTCTCGAGAAATGACAGAAGCATGGACTGCCTTAAAAATGGATGAAACATTCTCATTGAGTGTTGATCTATTTAGAATGGGACTATTATTTAAACGCCCTGGAGTAGAGAAGCAGGATTTTGTGTTGTACTTTTAGGCTGTAAAAGCAAATTTATTATGAGAATCAAATTATTACTGTGCTCTTTAGCATTGATATTCGCAGCATCTACTGTAAATGCTCAAGTGATTGATATGAGGTCTGGTACAAATCCTCAGAAACCAACAGCGACTAAAGGAGACACTCCTAAAACTGCCTCAAAAGAAAGTCCGCAAAAAGGTGATTCTTCATCAATCGCATCTTCTGAAATCAACGACGATAGCTACTTTTATGCTGAGTTGGTCTCCGTAGAAACTGAAGAAGGAAAAACGGTGCGTCTTGAAATTGACGAAGAATTCAGGACATATTTTCCTACAAGAGAAGAGCAAAAATTGATTGGAACATTAGGTTATCAGCAATTCAGAGCCGAGGCGCAAGCTTTAAATTTTTTAAGCATGAATGGATGGGAATTTGTAGATCAATACATCATTCAAACCGGTAGAAACGTAGAACGCAGAATCTTGGTTCGTCGTCCTTCTGGTTTAAATAACTATAAAATTCCGGGAAGATAGTAGGCGAGCTTAAACGCTAGATTCACTAATTTTGCTTTGAATGAACAAGAAGCAAACGCGTACACTTCTGATATTTTATCTGCTTTCGTTCTATGTTGTGCTCCAATTTATTTGGTGGGCTTACTACCTAATTGATCTCAATCAAACGATTTTATCACTTCTACTAGAATCTACAGATCAAGTTGAACTGGAAGCTGAATTTCTTGCCCTTCATCGCAAAAAAATGTGGATGATAGCAGGCGAAGGAGCGGTTTTTATTGCTTTTCTTTCTGTGGGGATTTGGAAGGTGCAGTCGAACTTGAAAAAGGAATCTTCATTGGCATTGTTGCAGCAGAACTTTTTACTCTCTGTCACCCACGAAATCAAATCGCCAATAGCCTCCATCAAGTTATACCTTGAAACTTTACTGAAAAGAAATCTTGACGAAGAGCAAAGCAAGTCTATGCTGAAAAAGGCTCTTCAAGACGGAGAGCGATTGAACGCACTTTCTGATAAGATTCTGCTCGCGGCAAGAATTGAGAGCAAATCTGAGGTTTTCGAAAAGAATAGGATCAATTTGAGTGAGCATGTTGCCAGTTTCGAGCGACAAATGGCCAATACGATTGGTAGAAATCACCCGGTAAAATTTTTGATTGAGGACGATTTATTTGTCGAGGCAGACCCCCAGGCCTGTTATTCAATCCTCAATAATTTATTTGAAAATGCTTCAAAATACTCTCCTCAAGGGGAGGAAATAGAAGTGAAGCTTTTTGCTGAAAATAAACTGGTGATTTTAACTGTCTCTGATCTTGGTCCTGGAATTCCAAATGAAGAGAAATCGCGTGTTTTTGAGAAGTTTTATCGACCGGGAAACGAAAACACCAGAACGAATAAGGGTACCGGACTGGGGTTATATATTGTCAGTCAATTGGCACAGCAGATGCAGGTAGAAGTTGAACTGAAAGACAACCTTCCTAATGGAACAACAATGGTTGTGAAATTTGATCGAAAATGAGTGTAGAATCAAAAAATAAAGTTTGCTTGATGATTTTAGATGGATGGGGAATCGGGAGAAAAGACTCTTCAGACGCCATCTTTAATGCGAAGACTCCATTTATGGATGGACTAGCTAATGAAGCCCCTTCAAGTAGATTAAAGACTTTTGGAGAATTTGTGGGATTGCCAGATGGTCAAATGGGGAATTCGGAAGTAGGACATATGAATATTGGCGCAGGAAGAGTTGTCTATCAAGATTTAGTACGAATAAACAAAGCAATTTCAGACGGTTCTTTTTTTCAAGAAAAGGTGTTGATAGATGCTCTTGATTATGCCACTAAATCGGGAGTGAAAGTACACCTCATGGGCTTGGTTTCGAACGGTGGAGTTCATTCTTCCCAAGAACATTTGCATGCTCTGCTGGACTTGTGCAAGCAAAGGAACCTGAAGCAAGTTTTTGTACATGCCTTTACGGATGGCAGAGATTGTGACCCTCACTCAGGATTGGAATTCATCAATCAGCTTGAAAAGCACATGTCAGCAAGTTGCGGTGAAATAGCGTCTGTAATCGGTAGGTACTATGCTATGGATAGAGATAAGCGATGGGAGAGGGTGAAAGAAGCTTATGATTTACTTGTTAATGCTCAGGGTGACTCATTCTCAAGTGCGAAGCAAGCTGTTAAACATGCCTATGACAACGGACTTAGTGATGAGTTTATTAAGGCGGCAGTTATCGCAGATTCCAACGGTAAGCCAAAAGCTACAATTGAAGCCAAGGATGTTGTGATCTGTTTCAATTTCAGAACGGATAGGTGCAGAGAAATTACAACAGTTTTAACACAACAAGATTTCCCAGATTTTGGAATGAAGACCATCCCCCTTAGATATTTAACGATGACGAATTACGATTCGAGTTATCATGATATTCAGGTAATTTACGAGAAGGATAATTTGTCAATGACTTTAGGAGAGACCATCTCCAAAGCTAAAAAGACCCAAGTTCGAATTGCGGAAACTGAGAAATACCCGCATGTTACTTTTTTCTTTTCTGGTGGTAGAGAGCAGGAGTTTGAAGGAGAGACGAGAATCATGGTGAACTCACCGAAAGTTGCAACCTACGATTTGCAGCCGGAAATGAGCGCCGAAGAAGTTACTCAGGCCATTGTAAAGGAAATTAATGAAAAGCAACCTGATTTTATCTGCCTCAATTTTGCAAACCCTGATATGGTTGGACATACTGGGGTGTACTCAGCCATCATGAAAGCATGTGAAACCATTGATGATTGTGCAAAACGAGTGAGTGAGGCTTGCATGTCACAAGGTTATGATGTTCTAATAACGGCCGATCACGGCAATGCCGATTTTGCAGTAAATGATGATGGCAGTCCAAACACAGCACACACCACCAACCTTGTTCCATTGTATCTCTTGACCTCTACTGGAATGAGATTGAAAGATGGAATCTTAGCGGATTTGGCACCAACAGTTTTGGAGCTCATGAATATTGAACAACCAAGTCTCATGACTGGAAAAAGTCTCTTGGTTCAGTAAGAAATAAAAGACACTTTCTTCAAATGACAACATAAAAAAAGAGGCTGCTTATTCAAGCAGCCTCTTTTGCGTTCAGTTATTTTTTATCTCGCGAGAGTCAATGTTCCGTTGAAATCTTTTCCATCAGACCTATTCAATTCGTAGAAGTAGGTTCCTTCAGAAAGTCCTTTGCCATCAAAAGGCTTAGTCTCTCCAGCATAATCGCTAGACTCATAAACCATTGCTCCCCATCTGTTCCAAATTCTGAGGTTTGACCCTGGGAACAAAAAGATGTTATCGATGATGAACAAATCATTAATCTCATCACCATTAGGGGTAATGATATTTGGGATTAGCGTTTCACACAAATAGGTAACTATCGTATGGACTCCAGTATTACCGCAAGCATCAGTCACAATGATATCATAGATACCTGGAATAACTGGGTTGTTGAATGTTGAATCGGCTGGATTTACCACTACACCAATCGGGTCACTGTAAACATCAGCGATATCAATCGGAGCAGCTCCACCGGTGAAGGCAAATATTTTCCCGAATCCACCAGCACAAGAGTCAGCAAAGATAAGTAGGCTAATCGGATCGAAATCTGAAACCTCAACAAACACCGATTGTGTGGCTTGAGTTCCACAGGCGTCCGTTACGGTCACTTCAAAATCTTCACCACCTGGAATACTTGGATTGACAATTACATCACTTCCTACTTCTTCATTGCTCCATACGTAGGTGTATGGTGCTAATCCACCATCTGCATCAGCTTCAGCCAATACATCATCGCCTAGACAATATGCCGAGCCTGCATCAGTATCAATAGTGATTGGATCTTGGTTTTCAACAGTAACTAAAACATCTGCCGACTCTTCTACATTACATTCGTCAGTAACGGTAATCGTGAATGTTGTGCCGTTTACGTTGTCTGGAGCCACTGTAGTAGTTTGAGTTGTATCTGAATTACTCCACAAGTAAGTAAGCTCTCCAAAACCACCATCTCCCTGAGCAAAAATTTCAACTTCAAATCCTACGCATTCTGCTTCCGCACTTACAGTTTCAATATTGATTGGATTCACAGGAACTTCAACTTCAACGGTAATTGTTTCTGTCACACCGCACTCATCCGTAGCAGAGAAAGTGAATATTGTAGGCTCAGTAGGATTTACAACAATGTTCGGGTCGGCAACAACAGCACCGTCCCATTGCAGAATAAGGTTATCACCAAATCCACCTTCAGCAGTAGCAGTTAGCATGACGTCGTCTCCAGGGCAACCGGGCACATTCAATGCTTCTGCTGCAACGGTAAGCGGTGGGTCAGCAACTGGGATTTCAACTTCGAATTGAGCAGTAATGTTTTGCTGACAGGCATCCGTCACCGAAAGATTATAGTTGGTTGTAACTACTGGCGCTGGGCTAGGAGTATAATCCGATTGATTTCCAAAACCTGGAGTCCAAGCATAACTGTAACCCCCGAATCCTCCTGTTGCATCAGATGAAAGTGTGAATGATTCTCCTGGGCATAAAGGAAGTTCGTCAATTGATATTGAGATAGCAAGAGGATCTGCCTCTGGAACTATCACTGTGATAGAATCAATCGCTGTTTGGAAACAAGCATCTGTGATTTCAACCGTGTAAACTGTAGTAGTTTGCGGATTGACTATAGTGCCCGGTGTGTTCGCAGTAGTTGACCATAAATATGAATAGTCAGGAGCTCCAGATATAACTTCTGAAAGCAATTGAGTAAGATCGCCAGGGCATTCTACTTCAATATCAGGCATATCCATAATGATAACTGGATCAGGATCCTGCAATACTGTAACGTTAACATCTCCACTTACAACGACTCCACAAACATCAGTCACTTCAACATTGTAGGCAGTGTCAACATTTGGGTTTACGTTTATTGAGAAGGTATCTTCTGTCGTCTCCCACAAATAGGAGAAGGGAGCATATCCAGCAACTGGTGCAGAAATTTCAACTTCAAAATCGGGGCATGGAGAAATGACATCCTCAAGATTTAGGACAGGTTCGATATACTCTTGAATATAAAGAATCGATTCAACGGTTATTTCATCGCCACAATCATTGAGGAAGGTATAAGAAAGAATAATTGTTTCTGTCTCTTCATCTATATTGTCTTGAATGGCGCTAAATGCAGGAATATCTAGAGTGTTCTCGCCAACTTCAAAGACGTATTCTGTTGGTATTTCTGGGAGGTAATCAACTCCATTAGTAGCTGTTCCTCCAATATTCAATGTGATGAGTTGCTCTTCAGAAGAGTTAGGTCTGATCAACTGGAAGTTGGCAAGATTACAACCTTCAAGCAATACTGAGTCACCTAAGAAGATTGGTGAATCAACAGAAGATGATCCTTCAATGATAACTTGGTTGGATGTGAATGAATCCGCTTCAAGGAATACTCCAGAATCAAATGCAGTGTCACCTCCATCAGCAATAACAATCTTAATGTGGTACGTTGCACCGCAATCAACCCTTGCTTCAGCAACGAGTAAGACGGTATGTCCATCAAACTGAGTGGTATTTGGGTCATTGTTGTTTTCATTGTCAACGTAAAAAGCGCTGTTTTGATCCCAAAGAGGACTGACATCAGCACAATTTGATGGTGTTCCATTGCTTCCGGACACTCCTAAGTTTACCGTGTTAATGGTAACCGGGATATCTGTTCCTGGTATAAGTGCCAAGTTAACGGCATCAAACGTATAGCCTAATCCTCCAGAAATTCCAGGTCCTGAAAGGAAGAAGCCAAAAGCATCATTTACTGTTCCACAAACATATTCATTGTACTCTTCCGATCCGAAGACATAACTGAAGCGGACAGAGTCACCCTGTGGTATAAAGTCGAACTCTAAAACAGCCGCGTCATTTGTTCCGAATGGAGTTAGTATGTCAAGGTCGACATCGTTAGCTCCAAAGTTTCCGCCTCCTTGGGTGTCACTTCCAGAATCATTTGGTCCTGTGGCAACACCTGCTGTTCCAGAACTTAAAATCACACCATTTCCGATGTCAATTCCGCATGCATCGCAATCGAATGATCCGATTTGGTCTAGATCACCAGAAAAAGTGATGTTAAAAGCTTCAACACCTGAGCCGAGGAGCAATTGTACAGCGTCTTCGGGTGTGATGGTCTGGTCAACGACTGGTTGTTGAGCGAATAAATTGGTGCACAATAGCGCAGCAATAAATGGTAGGTAGATTTGTTTCATTTTCATCTTGCAAGATTCGATTCGTCTAATATAGTTATGCATTTCTACAAAAAGAAAGACATATCTAATAAAACAGATTGAAAAAGCCGGGCTAAAGTTGCCCGGCTTTTGAATTTTATTAAAATTGATTAGCGGATTATGGTCAACGAGCCAGATTTTTCTATGCTATTACCCCTGACACCGAGTGCTTTAATGCGGTAAGTATAGACCTCGTTTTGAACATAGTGTTCACCGGAATCGTGCTCTCCAGCCCAAGGTTTACGAATATCATCAGTATAATACACTTCCTGTCCCCAACGATTGAAAATCCACATTTCGAATTTCCTGATGTCATGGCCTTGAGGAATGAAGAAATCATTGATTCCATCTCCATTGGGGCTAAATGCCGAAGGCACATAAATATTCATCAGTGGATTGAAAATATCGGAAATACTGTCAACACATCCGGTAAAACTAGACACATACAAAGTGATTTGAAACGGATCTAAAGTTGAATAGCTGTGAGAAGGGCTGGCTTCATTGCTGACATTACCATCACCCAAATCCCAGAAAAAGAAAGATTCTTGGGGAGTTGAATTGTTATACGTTTGTATTGTTCCTTCATCTATGTATGTGAAATCGAAGTTGGCATGAATCTCTTCTACACTAACATGAATTGAAACCGTAGCAGCGTTTCCACACTGGTCTTCAGCATGAATTTGAACTACTTCTGAGTTGTAGTATACATCGCCAAGAACTTGGTCGTGACTGAGGTCGGATAACCAGGTATAAGTATAGCCTCCTTGTCCTCCAGATGCCTGAGCGAAAAGGTAGAGCGAGTCACCAGCACAAATCGTAGTGTCAGCCGTTGTTTCGATGTAGATAGGCTCTGGTGGGATGTTCAAGTTGATAGCATCCGTTCCAATATTTCCACACTCATCTTCAACTTCTAAGTTGATTGATGTGCTCACCTCGGTCATAAATTCCACAAAATCGATTTCTGAAATCGTGTCGTTCGAGTGCTCCCAGATGTAAGAATAGGCTCCTACGCCTCCCGTTACTTCAGCTGTTAATAACGTGTTGTCGACGCAAACTACATTTAGGTTAGGCCCTAAATCAACCAAAACAGGCACTGGTGGAACATCAAGTACAATCTCATCTGTTCCAATGTTACCGCATTCGTCTTCTACACTTAAAAGATACCCTGTCAGCTCTGCTATAGTCACATCAATTGTAGGTGTGTCTCCATAAGCCAAGCCTGCTTCGTCCCATTGATAGGTGTAATTTCCTACTCCTCCGCTAACATCTGCGGCCAGCTCAGTTGCGTCAATACAGGTCACGTCAAAGTCATTGCCGAGATCAACAATTACGGGCACAGCTGGAGTATTTATCGTAATCTCATCCGTTCCAATATTGCCACATTGATCTTCTGCGTTTAGACTGAATACTTGCATGTCATCAACTTGAACGTCAAGGGTCGGGTCATCACCAAGAACGGTACCTTCCGACACCCACTCATAGGTGAACACACCAGCTCCCACACCGCCGTTTACAGTTCCGTCAAGAGTGGTAATATCCAAACAGGTAACGTTTAGGTCAGGGCCTAAATCAACAAATACTGGTATCGGTGGAAAGCTGTATGAGACTGTGTCAGAATTGCTTACATCGCATAAATCAGTTACCACCACTACGACATCACCAGCCACATTCGTTACCCAATCTAAATCGGGGTCAGAACCGATTAAAGCATCGTCTTGGTCAAGCCATTCATAAACATAAGGAGGGAATCCACCTTCAACCTCAGAGGGTACCATCAAAGAACCTAAACAATCAATCAATTGGTCTGGTCCAGCATTCACTTCCAAAGCTGGATAATCGGGATAACTCACTTGTACTTCTTGCGTAAATGGACCAAATCCGCAGGTGTCAGTCACCGAAAAAGTATAGATTGTGCTGCCAGGATAGGCAGGACTGGCATCGAACTCTAAGAGTTCTGACCCATCGTCCCATTCGTAAGTGTAAATCCCATATCCCCCTGAAATTAAGGGTTGTAGCAAAGCGGATTCACCACAATCAATAATTTGATCTTCGAGGATTATTTCAACGGGTTCTACATCTTGAATGTAAAAGTTTTCGACTTGAATTGCGATGTTGCCGGAACATGCATCTTCGCTCAAGTAGCTAATGGAAACAAACTCGACCCCTTCAATCTCACCGTCGTTGAAGGCCGAGAAAGGGACTTGAACTTCGTAAACATCAAAAGGGAAGGTAATGCTCGGCGGTAGCGGAGTGTAGTCAATTCCTGACAATGCATTTCCACCAATATTCAAATCAAATGTCAGCTCATCTGGAATTCCATTGCTCGGCCTTGTGAAGATAAAACTTGCCGCCCCACATCCTTCGTAGATGGTAGAGTCGTTCACTCCGATATCCGCAATTTCTAATTCTACAATTACCTCGTTACTGGTAAAGCTAGACTCCTGAAGAAAAACACCGGAATCAAATGAGGTATCACCTCCATCTGCAATAGCAATTTTGATATGATAAGTTTCCCCACAAATAACTTGGGCAGCAGCAGTTAATACAACAGTATGCCCATCAAATTGGATGGTAAGTGGGTCTGGATTTCCGTCGTTATCGATGTAATATTCAGTATTCTGGTTCCACTGGGCGCTAACTGCAGTGCAGTTGTCAAGAAATCCATTTGATCCAACTGTTCCATTGTTCACAGTATTAATAGTAACTGGAATATTGGTGCCGGGAACTTGCGCCAGATTGATTGATCCATTTGAAAACGGGCCAGCGATTCCAGGTCCTGACAAGAAAAATCCAAAAGCATCATTCACTGAACCACAGACATACTCGTTGTATTCTTCAGAACCAAAAACGTAGTTGAATTTTACAGAATCTCCTTGGGTGATGAAATCGAATTCTAAAATTGCAGCATCATTTGTGTCGAAGGTGCTTAGAATATCTAAATCAGGATCATTTGAGCCGAAATTTCCACCACCTTCTGTTGCACTTCCACTATCATTTGGGCCTTCCGCCACAAGCACTGACCCTGAGGATAATACAACTCCACTTTCGATTCCTACTCCGCAGTTAACGCAATCAAAAGATCCTACTTGATCTAATCCACCGGAAAATGTGATGTTAAAAGCCTGCACGCCAGTACCTAGAAGTATGTCTTGAACAACCTGTTGAGGTGTTAAAGTTTCGTCTACATTTAATTGGGCAGATGCTGAAAACGCGAATATCAATAATGGAAGAAGGAGGAGTTTTCCTCTCAGTTGTGGCAAGGTCATCGCACGCAGTGTTAGTTCTTGGTTAAATCCAAGACTATTAAAAGTTGCTTAAGGTTGCTTTCGCTAATGTCTAAATTAGTTATTTCCAACTGAGAAACCTAAAGCGGAAAAATGTGATGAGCGGTTTTCTCACTGATTTAGGAAGATTATCTTTGAACTATGTCAAAAATTATTGAGCTCGAAGGTATTACCAAAGTGTATGAAATTGGCAGTCAGGTGGTAAGGGCCTTAGATGGTGTTGACTTAACTGTTCAACAAAACGAATATATCGCTCTGATGGGCCCTTCCGGTTCTGGAAAATCAACACTGATGAATATTATTGGTTGCTTGGATGTTCCGACTGATGGTAAATATTGCCTCAATGGACCTGATGTGAGCAAACTCAGTGACTCTGAATTGGCAGAAATCAGAAATCGTGAAATTGGATTTGTATTTCAGACCTTCAACCTTCTTCCTCGATATTCTTCCTTAGACAATGTTGCTCTTCCATTGATTTATGCGGGGATGTCTAAGAGTCAGCGTAATGCTCGAGCAACAGAAGTATTGACTCAAGTCGGACTAGCTGACCGAATGGATCACAAGCCGAATGAGCTTTCTGGAGGGCAGCGACAACGTGTTGCAGTTGCCCGTGCCTTGGTGAATAAGCCCTCAATAATACTCGCGGATGAGCCGACAGGGAATCTTGACTCCAAGACATCCTACGAAATCATGGAGCTGTTCGATCAAATTTATAAAGCTGGAAACACGATTATCATTGTTACTCACGAAGAAGATATCGCCAAATACGCCCATCGTGTAGTTCGTTTGAAAGACGGTATCGTGGAATCTGATACCATCAATGAAGAATTCGCTGCTCGGATGAATTGAACCGCGATTAAAACTTCCAAATCGCCTGAAAAATCCGTTCTTTTGCAGTGAATTTCACGAACGATTCAGAACAGCATGAAAGCGAATAGAATAATTGAGCTGCTTGACAAAGCACAGGTGGGTAAGGAGGTTTTAGTAAACGGATGGGTCAGGACTTTCAGAAATGATCAATTCATTGCTATTAATGACGGCTCTACTGTCAGAAATATGCAAGCCGTTGTTATAAAAGAAGACTTTCCGATTGAAGTATTGAAAAAGCTGAATACTGGGGCGGCTATTCGCGTTTCAGGAATGCTGGTTGAGTCTCAGGGAAAGGGGCAAGAAACAGAAATTCAAGTGAAATCTCTTGAGATTCTGGGAGAATGCGATCCTGATGAGTTTCCCATCCAAATGAAAAAGCACAGTCTCGAATTCTTGCGGGAAAAGGCCCACCTCCGCTTCAGAACCAACACTTTTGCAGCAGTTTTCAGAATTAGACATGCCATGACTTTTGCCATCCACAATTTCTTCAATGAAAGAGGATTTTATGGATTGCATACCCCTATTATCACGGGTTCTGATGCTGAGGGAGCAGGTGAAATGTTTCGAGTTACAACCTTGGATGTCGGCAATCCCCCGAGAAGAGAAGACGGTAGTGTAAATGATGAAGAAGATTTCTTTGGGAAAGTGACCAACCTTACCGTTAGTGGACAGTTGGAAGCCGAGCTGGGAGCTTTAGCACTGGGCAAAGTGTATACTTTCGGCCCAACTTTTAGAGCTGAAAATTCAAATACCTCAAGACATTTAGCTGAGTTCTGGATGATAGAGCCCGAGGTTGCATTCGCTAACCTGACTGACAATATGGACTTGGCGGAGGATTTCTTAAAATACTTAACCAAATACGCTTTAGAGCATTGCAGAGAAGACTTAGAGTTTTTATCGGAGAGAGAGAAAAACGAAGAGCAGTCGAAGCCTGTAGCGGAAAGACATGAGCTATCATTGATTGAGCGCCTTCAGTTTGTAGCAGAGAATCCGTTTGAGCGATTGACTTATACAGAAGCGATTGAGCTACTAAGACAAAGCAAGCCGTTCAAGAAGGGTAAATTCAAATATCCGGTGGAGTGGGGAATCGATTTGCAAAGTGAACACGAAAGGTATTTGGTTGAAAAGCATTTCAGCACCCCTGTTATTCTCACAGATTATCCCGCTGGAATTAAGGCCTTTTACATGAGGCTTAACGATGATCAAAAAACTGTTGCAGCAATGGATGTTTTGGTTCCTGGCATCGGTGAAATAATTGGCGGAAGTCAAAGAGAAGAGCGTTATGACCATCTCCTGAAAAAATTTAAAGAATTCGACATTCCGTTGAAAGAAATGGATTGGTATTTGCAAACCAGAAAGTTCGGAAGCTGCCAGCATGCGGGTTTTGGATTGGGATTTGAACGTCTGGTCATGTTCGTGACTGGAATGTCAAATATTCGAGACGTAATACCTTTCCCAAGAACTCCGTTAAATGCAGAGTTTTAAGCTTGAAATACCTACCTTACAGCAAGAAGGTTGTCATTGATTATTTATAGAAGATGTTAAAGCAAAGTCTACAGCAAAAGCTTCTCCAGAAGTTATCGCCTCAGCAGATTCAGTTGATGAAACTGCTTCAGGTGCCAACTATTGAGCTTGAGCAGAGGATTAAAGAGGAGCTTGAGTCAAATCCTGCGCTGGAAGAGGGCAAAGAAGAAGATGCCGAAGACGTTGATGACGACTTGGATTTTGACGAGAAAGACGATGACTCAGACGATGATTTTGATATTTCAGATTATCTAGACGACGACGAGACACCGGATTATAAACTGTCTATTTCGAACAAAAGTGCTGATGATGAAACGAAGCAAACTCCACTAGGAAGCGGTCGGTCTTTCCATGAGCTTTTAAGCGTTCAGTTGGGATTGAGAGACTTGACAGATCATCAAGTGATTTTAGCCGAAAATATTATTGGAAATCTTGATGATAGCGGATATTTAAGGCGAGATCTTGCCAGTATGGTGAACGATTTGGCTTTTACCCAAAACATTATTTCTACTAACGAGGAGCTGGAAGAGGTTTTGTTGGTGATTCAAGATTTTGATCCGCCAGGAGTTGCTGCTAGAGATCTTAAAGAATGCCTCTTGCTTCAAATCAGAAGGGTAGAACATCCAACTGAAGAAACAGAATTGGCGGAGTTAATACTCGAAGAGCAATTTGATGAATTCACGAAGAAGCATTACGAGAAGATTCTGAAGAAATTTGATGTTTCTGAAGCCCAGCTGAAAGAGGCAATCGATGAAATTATTCGATTGAATCCTAAGCCGGGAAATTCTTTGATGGAGTCGAGCAAGACTATCCAACATATTGTTCCGGATTTTTTAATGACCATTGAAGAGGAGGAGCTTAGTTTACAACTCAATCAACGAAATGCTCCAGACCTAAAGGTAAGTAGGCAGTACAAAGAAATGCTCGAAGCCTACGCTGCTGATAAAGGCAACAAGCAAAACAAGGATGCTGTCTTGTTTGTGAAGCAGCGAATTGATTCTGCAAAGTGGTTCATCGATGCAATCGTTCAACGCCAATTGACTCTCTTGATTACCATGAATTCTATCATGGAATACCAAAAGGAATATTTTTTGACTGGTGATGAAACCAAACTCCGCCCGATGATTCTTAAAGACATTGCGGAAATAGTTGAGATGGACATTTCCACAGTTTCTCGTGTGGCGAACAGCAAGTACGTGCAGACACCTTATGGAACCTTCCTCTTAAAGTCTTTCTTTTCAGAGTCAATCAGCACCGATACTGGTGAAGAAGTTTCTACCCGAGAAGTGAAGAAAATCTTGCAAGATGCGATTGATGCAGAAAATAAAAAGCGCCCGCTTACAGATGAGAAACTGGCTGATCTCTTGAAAGACAAAGGCTATGTGATAGCAAGAAGAACTGTCGCCAAATACAGAGAACAGCTCAATATTCCAGTTGCTCGCTTAAGAAAGGAAATTTAATGCTCACTTTTTCAAGACTGATTTCTTACATCTTTCATCCACTTTGGATGCCAGTGTATATCTTCTTTATTGCGATTACTGTCGATCCCTATCTCTATGCTTTTTTCCCCAGAGCACTGATCAGTCTTTTTGTAATCGTACTCGGAATCAATGTGATAGCTCCTGGGCTGAGCATGTTATTCATGTGGAAAAGAGGTTTGATTGTAGATTTAGAGTTGAGCAATCGAAACGAGCGTATAGTTCCCTACGCTCTCGTTTTAATGTATTACTCCATTTCATATTTCATGCTTCAGCGAACGGAATTGCCGATTCCATTGCCTATCTACAGCATGTTTATCGGGGTAATTGTCAGTTTAGCAATTGCTGTCGTAGTTAACTTGGTTTGGAAAATCAGCGTGCACGGAATTGGTGTTGGGGGATTGATTGGGACCTTCTTGGCATTGTTCCATCTTCACGATTATAGTATTCCATTGCTTTTGTGTGGATTTATCCTGATCGCCTCACTCGTTGGATTTGCACGAATATTTATGGGGAAACATACTCTCAATCAAGTTTATGCTGGAACCTTACTCGGCTTCACCGTTAGTTACTGTTCGATATACTACAACTGGGTGATTTGATTAGAAACTGAAGACTATTCCCAACGAAACTGGGTATAATTCAGTACTTCTATCGTCTTTGAAAAGTGTGCTTAAACCATAGAACCCGCTTATGCCCACACGACTAAACATCACTCTTGCTGTTAATCCATAGTGATAAGGCAAAGCAAATTTCCGTTCTCGAATTTTCACCGTTGTTTCGTCATCCTTAAATTTCTGATGGAGGTTGACCAAAGCTCCGCCTCTGGCACCAAGCATAAGCTTTAATCTTCGATCGCCATTCGTTCGCACTCTTATTTCTGCAGCGAAATCCAAATAAGTAGCAGATGTTTTATTCTTCTTGTATTCGGTGCCGTCTGGCAACGGCACTAATTCGATGAAGTTTTCAAGAGAATCTGGAATCAATGCCCCATTGTGGTGAACATTAATTGAACTAACTCCTATTCCCCAAGCGATGCTCAGATTTTCTCTGAGTAGGGGATAATCGTGCATGTAAAAAACACTAAAGCCAGGGGAGTATCCCCTCAATTCTATGCCGTCTGGAGTTTCTTGCCAGCGGTCCATTTGAAGCTCAAGAATTAACCGGTCCAGTTTATCTGCAGTCGGATCGAACTCTTCGCTTTGCCCTATGACAGTCGTGCAGAAAAGGACGAATAATAGTATTAAACCTGATCTTTTTTCCACGATAGATCATTTAATGCCATTTGCCAATTCCAGGAATCACTCAAAGCGTCAGCCAAATTTCGCTCCGATTTCCATCCCAATTCTTTTTCTGCCAAGCTAGAACTGGCATAAATTTGCTCGACATCACCAGCCCGACGATCTCCGTAGTGATGCGGGACTTTTACTCCATTTACAGCTTCGAAAGTATCTATCACCTCTTTCACTGAATGTCCTTTGCCTGTCCCAATATTGAAGGCTTTACATTGTTCTTGGTGCTTTGAAATCCACTCCAGTGCTTTAATGTGGGCATTGGCCAAGTCTACAACATGAATATAATCTCTAACACAGGTGCCGTCAGCGGTATCGTAATCATTGCCGTAAACCGTTAATTCCTTGAGCTCCCCAGCTGCAGCTTGGTTGATGTAGGGAACTAAATTATTCGGAATCCCTAGTGGAAGTTCACCGATCAATCCGCTGGGATGGGCTCCAATAGGGTTGAAGTACCGCAACAACACTGCTCCTAATTTTCCAAGATTGGCTTCTACAGTTTCGGAAATCATCCGCTCTCCAATCTGTTTGCTATAGCCGTAAGGTGAGTTTGCTTCTTGCAGAGGACTATTTTCTGTCGCGGGAAGTTGATCCGGCTGACCATAAACAGTGCAAGAAGATGAGAAAACCAGATTTTGGACTCCTCGTTCAAGCATCAATTCTAGCATGGTCGCCAATCCACCTACATTATTCTTATAATATTTCAAGGGCTTTTCTACAGATTCACCCACAGCTTTAAAGGCCGCAAAGTGTATCACCCCTTCAGGTTGACAATCTATAAAAACTTGCTGCATTGCACGATAATCGGTGCAATCGACATGATAAAAAGGAATTTTTCTTCCAGCGAGCTCCTCCAAGCGCGGCAGTATTTCCGCTTTAGAATTGCTGAGATTATCAACTATCACTGGCTCATGGCCGTGCTCAATAAGGGCAAGCACCGTATGTGTTCCAATGTATCCTGCTCCTCCTGTTACTAATACTTTCATATGACTGTTGTACAGGCCGAAAATAAGGATAAGTAATGAGAGCAGATAATTTCTCTGAAAATCGTAACAAAACGAAGAGACTTGGAGTACAAGAGTAGGTAACCTAACAGATAGCCAGATGAACAGACAAATCGACCATGGCGGACTTTATGACTTGTCCTACTTGAACCAAGTGTTTCAAGGAAATCAACAAATGATTGACCAGATCATTTCATTATTTATTCAACAAGTGCCAAGTTTTGTGGCTGAAATGACGAGGGCGGTAGATGAGAACAGACTTGGCGATCTTCACCCACTTGCGCACAAAGCGAAGTCATCCGTAGCCATGCTGGGCATGAAAGAGGTTGAATATTTATTTCTACAAGTAGAATTTTGCTCAAAGAATAATAAGACTCCTGAGCGACTAGGAGGAATGGTTGAACAGCTTTCAGAGATGATTGTCGTTGCCGGTTCCCAGCTTAAATCGGAACTTTCTTCTAGAAGCGCAGCATAAACTTTACAATACATTCATACGAAAAGAGGCTATTTCCTGAAGGGATTAGCCTCTTTTCGTATTTTTGTGTAGATGAGTGGAAAGTTTAATGCCGAAGACATTCAGCAGATTCAGGAGCAAGGCTCTACTGTTGATGCAATTGAACGTCAAGCAAATTTGCTTGAAAAAGGAGTAACTGCCCCAAGACTGGTTGCAGCCTGCACTCCTGAGGATGGGGGAATAAAAGTTCTATCCCAAGAAGAAAAATCTAGAGCACAGAAAACCTTCGAAAATCAACAACTGAATCTTCTAATCAAGAGGTTTGTTCCAGCTTCTGGTGCGGCATCAAGAATGTTTAAGTCACTACTGAAGCACGCAAAAGGAAAATCCTCAGAAAGCTCAATTGAGTTTTTACAAAATTTAGAGTCCTTTCCATTTTGGTCTGATGTTGAGCGGATTCTGAGACACAATGGACATCCAACTGACATCAAGTTTCTTCAGGAAAATCCCGCTGTACTGTGGGAATCAATGCTTATTGGTGGATTGAATTATGCGGATATGCCCAAAGGGATGATTCCTTTTCATCATTACCCGGATGGGTCAAGAACAGCTTTCGCAGAGCAACTCAATGAATCGGCTTGGTATGCTGAAAATGAATCTGGAAGCCATACCCACTTCACACTTCCTGAAGCGAGAATCGGCCTAATCAAGTACCATCTTGATGATGTCGTTGAAGCCCTAAAAAAGAAGAACATCAATGCCAGCTATTCATATTCAGTGCAACATTCAGCCACTGACACCATCGCTTTAGGTCAAGATAATCTGCCTTTTCGAGAAGAATCTGGAAAATTACTTTTCCGACCTGGAGGCCACGGAGCCTTGATTCATAACTTGTCAGAAATAGAAGCTGACCTCGTTTTCATAAAAAATATTGATAATGTAGTTCCTGATGCACACAAAGCAAAAGCTCTTGCCTCTAAAAAGGTTTTAGCTGGATTGGCTTTGGAAATCAGAGATACTACTAGAGATTGGATTCAGATTCTAGAATCCACTGAAAATATTGATTGGGTTGGCTTGAACACTTTCATTCGTGAATCATTGATGGTGCGCGATGTAGAGTTGAATGACATCGACGCTACCTTGAGAATTCTTCAAAGGCCATTGCGTGTTTGTGGGATGGTGAAAAACGAGGGGGAACCTGGTGGAGGTCCATTTTGGGTGAGGATGCCAGATGGCAGTGTAAGACCTCAAATCATTGAAATGGCTCAAATAAATTTGGATGACCCAGAGCAGGCGAGTATAGTCGAAGATTCCACTCATTTTAATCCGGTCGATATTGTTGCTTTGTTGAAAGATCACCGCGGGGTCAATTATGATTTGAAGAATTTTATAGATCCAGAAATGGCATTTATTTCTGAAAAATCCTACCTCGGAAAATCAATCAAAGTGTTAGAGCACCCGGGATTGTGGAACGGTGGAATGGCTTATTGGAACACCGTTTTTGTTCAGGTGCCACTCGATAGTTTCAATCCCGTAAAAACCGTTAATGATTTGTTGCGACCTGCTCACAAGGTTATACTTGCTGAGTCTTGAGTGCACTCATATCCAATTGCTGATTGCAGATTGAATGCTCTACTTCGGTGTGGTTAGAGGCTATGATGAGGGTGCGATTTGCTGAAAATCTTTCTAAAATCTCGTTGTACCAAGCGATAGCCGCTGCATCTAGATTAGTAGAGGGCTCATCCAACAACAAAGTAGAGGTATCAGAACAGATAGCTAGTAGCAATTTCACCCGTTGCTTCATCCCGCTGCTGAAGTACCTCAGCTGTTTGTTGCTGTGTTTCTCAAGACCGCTCAGTTTTACAATTTCCATTGGACTCAGATTCTGTACTGCAGATTTAAACTTAAAATGGAAGTCAATACTCTCCTTCAAAGTGAAAAGTCCAGGGATATCAAGGTAAGGAGCAGCTATACTGATATTGGAATAAACCTGTTCAATTGGAATAGAATTATCGAGCAATTGAAAATCAATTTTTCCCTCACTCAAGGAGTAATTGCCTGAACAGATTTTTAATAGAGTAGATTTACCTGATCCGTTTCCTCCGAGAATTGCAGTTTTCGAACCTGGTGTGAAGTCGAAATCGAAATTTCTGAATACCCAATCTGGCCCAAATCTTTTACCTGCTTCTTGGAGACTTATTTTCATTTGCCATTAAAAAGGACCTCTAATTATTCCCTTGTCTGATTCGCGAATGAAGTTAAGGATTATCTCTTTTTCAGAAGATTGTGGCATTTCGGCCTCTGCAGCAGTTACTGCTAGACTTAAGTTGTTGTTGTGAACATAAATGGCGCGATAGAGGTCCTCTACGCGAGCAATTTCTTCATTGTTGAATCCTCGGCGTCTCATTCCAACTGTATTTACACCGGCATAAGAAAGAGGTTCGCGAGCGGCTTTGATAAATGGAGGGACATTTTTCCTTACCAATGATCCACCAGCGATAAAGGAATGCATACCAACACGAACAAACTGTTGAATCGCTACAACTCCTTCTATAACTACCCAGTCTTCGATTACCACATGCCCTGCAATATTCGCTGTGTTCGCGATAATACAATGGTTGCCAATACTTACGTCATGTGCCACGTGAACGTATGCCATGAGCAAGCAATCACTCCCAACCCGGGTTGTCATTTTATCTTTTGTGCCCCGATTAACGGTTACACATTCTCTGATTGTTGTATTGTCACCAATTTCAACCGTAGAATTTTCACCTGCAAATTTTAAATCTTGGGGAATAGCGCTGATTACTGCACCTGGAAAAATTCTACAGTTTTTACCAATTCTTGCCCCATCCATGATGGTAACATTGGGGCCAATCCACGTGCCTTCACCGATTTCAACATCGGCAGCAATCGAGGTGAAAGGGCCTATTTCAACGTTTGGTCCCAACTTCGCATCGGGATGAATGTATGAGTGAGATGACATAGATAAATTAGACAATGATGCCGAAGCTACGTATTAATTTCTATCCTTCACAATCTGAGCCAACATTGTGGCCTCGGTTACTACTTGACCATTGACATAAGCCAATCCACTCATATTCACCAACCCTCTGCGAATCGGCGATTCAAGTTTCAATTTAAATACAATGGTGTCTCCTGGAATCACTTTTTGTTTGAACTTTACTCCATCAATCTTCATGAAATAAGTGCTATAATTTTCTGGGTCTGGCACAGAATTCAATGCGAAAATACCCCCAACCTGCGCCATAGCTTCAATTTGAAGCACTCCAGGCATCACTGGATTGTTTGGGAAGTGACCTTGAAAAAAGGGTTCGTTCATGGTGATGTTCTTAACCCCCACAATTCCGTCTTCACTGATTTCCATGATCTTATCTACCAACAAAAATGGGTAGCGGTGCGGCAATAGTCTGCTGATATCATTAATGTCATAAAGTGGCTTTTTGCTGAGGTCAAAATACTCGTACCCTTTTTTCTCTTTGTTGATTTGTTCTTTGAGGATTTTAGCGAATTCAACATTTCCAGCATGGCCTGGTCTCGCGGCTAAAATATGACCGCGAATAAATCTTCCTACTAGCGCTAGATCTCCAACAATATCAAGCAATTTATGTCTTGCAGGTTCATTTTCAAACTGAAGCTCAGTGGTATTTAAGACTCCGATTCCTTTAATTTCAATTTTGAGATCTTCCTTGCCTAATTTGACAAGTATGCTCTTTATCTCTTCTTCGGAATACTCTCTTTCAACCAATACTATTGCATTCTCAAGGGCTCCACCTTTTATTAATCCTTGATCAGCCAAGAAGGCCAATTCCTTCAAGAACACAAATGTTCTACACCCTGAAATCTCCTCGCCGAAGTGTTCAAGAGAGTACATGCTGGCATGCTGAGTTCCGAGAACAGGAGATTTGTAATCGACCATTACTGTCAATCTAAACTCTCCGCCATCAGTAGGGACAGCCAACATCTCAACTCCCTTTTCTGCATCTTCGTAAGTGATGTTTTCCTTGAGAATCAGGTACTTTCTCTCTGCCGTTTGGTCTTCAAATCCAACCCGCATAATCTCATCCACAAACAAGGAAGCACTTCCGTCCATAATTGGGACTTCAGGAGCGTCAAGTTGAATAAGTGCATTGTCTACTTTACATCCATACAAAGCAGAAAGCACATGCTCGGTAGTATAAACACGAGCTCCTTTTGCTTCCAAAGTTGTTCCACGTTGGGTACTAACAACATTGTCTGGGTCGGCAGGAATTATGGGTTGACCTTCAATATCAATTCTTTGAAATTTATAGCCGTGATTTTCAGGAGCCGGCATCAATGTGATAGTAACTTTCTCTCCAGTGTGTAATCCTACTCCGGTAAATGAAATGGATTCTTTTAATGTACGTTGCATGGAAGCCATGGACCAGTTCTTTATTTATTTCCCAGACTGGGAGTCAAGTTCTTTGAGTCTTTTTTCGAGTGCATCGATACGTTCCATAAGCTTTGGAAGCTTGCGAAAACCAACGTATGATCTCTTGTAATCACCAATATCAAATGCTGGAGAACCTTGAACAATAGTTCCGACAACGGGTATCGACGAGCCTATTCCAGATTGGGCTGCAATTTTAACTTCATCAGCGATTTGAATGTGGCCCACAATTCCAACTTGCCCGCCAATCATGCAGTTCTTGCCAATCTTTGTTGAGCCAGCAATACCTGTCTGAGCGGCAATTACGGTGTGATCGCCAATCTCCACATTGTGCGCCACTTGAATGAGATTATCCAGTTTAACACCTCTGCAAATTCTAGTTGATCCGATTGTAGCTCGGTCAATTGTTGTATTTGCTCCAATTTCAACATCATCTTCTAAAATGACATTGCCAATTTGAGGTACTTTTTGGTATTCCGTTGAGTTTTTTGGGCTGAAGCCAAATCCATCTCCCCCAATAATTACCCCTGAATGAATGACGCAATTGTCACCAATAACACATTCATCATAAATAATTACTCCTGGATAAATAATGGTGCCGCTGCCAATTTTAGCATTTTGACCAATAAAGCAATTGGCGTAAATCTTAGCCGATTTCCCAACACTTGCTCCAGAGGCAATGACCACATTAGCTCCTAGGTATGCGTCTGCATGAACCTCAGCACCCTCTTCAACAGTAGCGCTTTTATCCTGACCAGTTCTGCTGTGCTTTCTGGAATCATAAAATTCCAAAAGCTTCGCAAAGCAGGCGTAAGCATTATCAACCTTAATTAAGGTTAGAGTTGCTGGGAGTTGATCTTCAGGAACGAAATCTCTATTCACGATTGCAATAGATGCCTTCGTAGAGTAGATAAATGAGGCGTATTTTGGATTAGCTAAAAATGTTAACGCTCCGGGAACACCTTCTTCTATCTTAGCGAGCGAGCTCACTAAAACGTCATTACTTCCTTCGATCTCGCCTCCTAGCAGGTCGGCAATTTGTGAGGCTGAGAATTCCATTGCCGTAAAAGTAAGAATTATATGAAAGTGGAAGAAAGGTATTATCGAACTAACATACAACTGCTACTTATTCGTTTGCGAACGCCATTTTCTCCGACGCCCTCAACCAAATAGAAATAGGTTCCTTCGCTAAGTCCATCCCCGTTCCAGATGAAGGGAGGTGTTGTTAATTCTAGAACTTTCGCTCCCCAGCGGTTAAAAATTAGTACCCGATCAATGCCAAATCTGAAGGTGCTGAAAACGATTTGATCGTTAAATCCGTCATTGTTTGGACTGAATATATTCGGGAAAACCTCGGTGCAATTTGTATGGGAGATGAAAATGGAGTCTCGAGCGAGGCAATTGTTTTCTGTGGTAAAATCGGAGTAATACCATCCTGGAGTAGTGACAGTGATAAATTCACTTGACTCTCCCGTTGACCAATTCAACACCAGCTCATTCTCAGAATTTAACACCACTTGCTCTGATTCACAACTAGGATAAGCTTCAAGCAGCTTTTGCGGGACATCGTAAATCGTGAATGGATGAATCTCACTCACCGCTTCACAGTTTTCGATTGACAGAATAACGCTGTACTCTCCTTCGTCAATTGAATTCACTGCAACTAGTTCAATAGGGTTTCCTAAAAGCTCTTCTCCAGAGGGAGTGATCCATACATAGTCATCAGCTGATTCATTGATGCCAAAGCTTGCATTTTCGCCAGCACATGCGGCCTCATCGCCAGTAATTGAAGCTATTCCATTTTCAAATGGCACGTAAATATCAATGGCTACGGTATCACCAATACATCCTTCCGAAGAAATTTGACTGCAATAAATCAAGGTAGACTCTTGCATCGGTCCGACGATTAATTCATTTGATGTCGAAAGCAAATTGTATGAATCGTTGTACCAGTTCGCAATTGCATTGTCTTGGATGATTAACTCTACAGATTCGCCCAAGCAAACCGTTTGATTTGGTTCCGCGAAGAAACCGACTTCAATGAAGTCAAGAATAGCCGGTTCACTGAAATACTGACATTCATATTCATCTTCAACATAGGCAATGTATTCACCTGGGTTGTGTGCATAGATGGAGTCGATTCCAGAAAATTCAGGAATCCAATGGATTTCAGGATTCACCGAGCTTGCCGTGATTAAAAGGCTATCGCCTTCGCAAATCCATTGATTGCCCGTCGGTTCAATGCTGACGTTTTGTATATCTGGAATGAATAAATCGAATACCTGAGCTGGACTAGAGCAATTTTCATTGAAGGCGAAGAATAAATATTCACCTGAATAGTTTGGACTTAATTCTTCGATGAATAAGGAAGATCCTATTTCTTCGGATTGATCTGGAAAGATCCAAGTGTAATTTAGGCCGGTTCCCGGATCAATTGTCAAGTCAGTTTGACTGCAATAAAATGGATTTAATTCAAGGGGAGTAGGGATTATCGACGCCGGATCTATTGCAATCATAACTTCAATTGGCAAGCTTTGACAATCACTGGATCCTCCGGTTAAAAAAAGAGATTGTGGAGACAGCACATCTTCGAGTAAATACTCATTGCTGTTTGATAAAAGCTCTTCCAGACTTTCGGAGCTATACCAAAAAATCTCCCACTCACTGAAAGGAGTTAGCGTTATATCTTCTCCCAAACACAAGATTTGATCTTCTATGCTGGGCACTTCTGGAATTTGGATAAACACATCAACGTTCGCCTCAAGACTTGTGCACCCGAATTCATCCACTATAATAAGTCCATAAGAGCCCGATTCTGAGACAATTATTTCATTGGTATTTTCTTCACCTGTGCTCCAAAGGCTTTGAGAAAAATCACTGCTTGATTGAAGAATTGCAGTATCGCCAGGGCAAAATGGACCATCTCCTAAAATTGAAATTTCAGCTAAAGGAAGTTCGTCAACAATTTCAAAATTGAGTGATGTTTCTATTCCACACGATTCAAGATTTACTATGTAGGTGCCAGGGGAAGTGATAAGTTGTTCTGTATTTGATCCTGAAAGCGGTGATTGCCATTGAATATCGGTATCTGGTGCGGCTGTTATTTGAATTAGCACGTCATCGTTAGCACACAAATTTGTTGTTAGTGTTTCGTCTATGTAGGGCTGGAAATACTCATAAACTTCTATTATTTCAGATTGAAGATCACAAAAGTCTAGATCTTCAACGAGGCAGTAATATGGTCCGGGTTCGGTGACTACTATTGATTGCTCATTGCCAATTGAAATACCTAAAGGCCCTATCCAAGAGTAGCTCAATGCGTCGTTAGCTGTTAATGTCAATTCTTGATCAGGGCAAATAACAGGGGGGTTAATACTTGGATTTATTATAAAGTCTTCTTTAAGAATAACATTGAAACTCACATCGTTTTGGAAGAAACACTCATCTAAACTGACCCAATAAGTGACAGTGTATTCGCCTGGTAGAACTATACTAACTTGTTCTTGATTATTAGGGCCTAGTATTCCAACTCCTTCCCAAAGTATAGTGTCTGTGGCAAATGAGAGGTCAAGATCTATGCTTGCTCCTGGGCAAAGTAGCAATTCATCTTCATAGGGAAATGGAGGTGAATAATCAATGACTTCAATATAGACGGAGTAGCTCAGAGTGGCTGTAAATGGGCCAACTTCGCAGTTGTTAGGGTTAGAAGGGTTGTATTGAATGTCTATTGTTGAATGTGTAGATTCCTCATAGTATAATTCAGCTATGTGATTATTGAAGGATGTTGTTCCTTCTACAGAGTTACTTGTTCCTGTGACATCCATTAAGGTGAATCCCCCCCCAATGATTGAAGGAGGATTGGTTTCTGTATTTAATAAAATCGTATTTATTGTTTCATACTTACATACTCGAATTGTGTCTCCATCATGAATCTCACTACCGTCTGAGAGAAATAGTTCTGGTGTAGCATAAAATTCCGGTAGATCCAATAAAAAATTCACCGTGACCAGGGTTGATTTGAAGCAATTGAATTCATTAAATACACTTATTTGATAAGTGCCATTAGAAGTGACAAAAATGGTAGAGTCATTTAAGTACTGCTCATCACTGACAGGCGACCAGACAACTTGGTTTTCATTAATATTCCCGCCAGTTAGAATCACAGTGTCACCAACACAAGCAATTACAATCTCCATGTCTTGGTTCACTTGTTGGTAATTCACACCTTCACTATCTGTAATATGCGGAGCTTGAGGGATGGGGTTAATGTTCAACTCCAAAGAATCTGTCGCCGTGTAACAACCATCAAGCCTGGTGTATTCTAAGTAATACATTCCTTCTATTTGGGTAGAAAGGTTTAGTGAATTCAATGTGTTCCCATTAACACTCAATTGGTAATCTGGCGACAGGTATCCATTTTGAGTATTGTGTGTGTTGACTAAAATATTTCCCGAGCCGCATGCGTTTAATGTGCCTTCAATTTGAAATTCAGGGTAGGTTAAATCTTTTATGCATTCAGATTCTGGAGGATGTAAAATCCAGTCTAAAGGTTGTCGATATAGGTCTACACAGAGTCCAATAAACATGTCCTTGTTCCCGTAAGAACTCACGGTATGATAGTGATAGTAGTTCCATTCCTCACAAAAGAAAGCTTCTAAAAAAAAAGGGTGACCAGCATAAACAACAGAAAATCCTGGGGAGATAGGACTCCATAAATTCTCAATCCAATAGTTCTCACTTTCAGGAGCCAGGAGATGGCCACTAAAACTTCCTGCGAGATAGACTAGGTCTTCACTTTTACATTGAATTCCCCCAGGAAAATCATCCTTTGCACTTGCTATATTTCTCGACCAATCACGATTTCCGGTTGATTTGATAATTTTAGAGAGATAGATATCACGATAACCTAGGCTGTAGAAAATTGCTTCTCCGTAAATTTCAGAAAGACTTGTGAATTGACATCTAAAGGTTCCCGCAACATAGACATTGTTCTGTGAATCTAAACAAAGTTGATTGGCTGAAATCAAATTCTCTGATTCTTCCAGATTCACCCAGGCAATTTGTCCTGACGATGAACATTTTAAAACAAGAGCTTTGTAGTCTAAACTAGAAGAGATGTCAATTTGGTCAACGCCATCAATAGCTAGTATTCCCGTATAATCGCCGCAGCTAATCAAATTATTATCACTGTCTATTATTAAGTCGTGAATCACCGTTTGAAATCCTGAAAATCGCAAATGCCAGAGTGTATTGCCAGCTTGATCAAATTTTAAAATTAGTCCAGAAAAATCCACATTGGATGGATATAAATTATTCAGTGAAAACTCCAATTCAGCTTGGAAGCTGCAATAGATATTATCGTCATTGTCCACGGCAATAGACAGTCCATTGTCTTCTGCTGGACCAATTCCATGTTTGAACCAAATCAGCGTTCCATTTGGAGAAAGCTTGATCACATAGGCGTCTGAACTGTACTCTTCAGTTTCAGGATTAATGGTGCTCGAATAGCTTTGACCGAACAAAGTCATTGTGCCCTTGAAAAAACCAGTAGCCACAACATTTCCTTCTGAATCTATACTTACGCTATTCGTGAGGTCATGTTCTGTGCCGCCAATGGGGATTGCCCATTCGAAATTTCCATTAGAGTCAAGTAAGCCAACAAAACCATCTTGAGATTGGTTGGAAGCATTAAGCGTGTATGGGCCAAAGTTCGCGCTTGAATTGAAGAATCCACAAACTGCGATTGAAGCATTAGAACCTAGTGCTATTTCTGTGACTCTATCATTGTATGCTCCGCCAAAAGTAGTAACCCATTCTGCTGTTGCGAGGAAATCACCTTTGAAAACGATGCAGTCATTTAGTCCTGTTGTATTTAAAAATTGTTGATTGAAGGAGATTAATCCACTGAAGTATCCCCCGGAATACAACTCGTTTCCTTCATGTTGTAAGCTTAAAATTTCGTCATTGGCGGTGCTTCCATAATGCCTAAGCCAAAGCTCTTGCCCAAGAGCAATTGAGCAAATGAAGAATAAGCTGATGAAAGAGATTAATTTCAATTTAACTTTTGATTATTCTTGTAAATTAAGAATTATATCAACCCCTTAGCTTTCATCTCTAAGTATTTATTTACCGTTCGCAAAGACAATTCTTCCGGTTCAGTGAGTATTGTCTGAATTCCATACTTCTGTAAGATGCTAGCCATGTTTCTCTTTTCAATCCCCATTTTGTTGGCAATGGTTTGGGTGTATATGTCTTTCACCGCAAGAGCTTCTTGGTGCGCAAAATCGTCGAGTTCTTTGTTTTTGAAGATAATAACGACAAGTAAATGAATGTTGTTAATTCTTCGGAGTACCGGTAGCGCACGTTCTAGGGCATAACTGCTTTCAAAATTCGAGAATAGAAATAGCATGCTTCTAGTTCCAACCATTTTTTTTATCGAATGATAGAGCAGCTCGAAATTGGCTTCAGTCTCCCGATGATTTTCCTTGTACAGGCTGTGAAGAATGTTCTTCAACTGATATCTTGATTTTTCAGCCTTTAGGAAAACTCCAAGCTTGTCAGAAAAGCTTATTAATCCTGCTTTGTCGTATTTTTTCAACGCAATATTTGAAATCACTAAACTCGAATTAATCGAGTAGTCCAAAAGGCTTAAGCCATTGAAAGGCATGTGCATAGATCGGCTTTTGTCAATAACACAAAAGATCTGTTGCGACCTTTCATCCTCGTATTGATTCACCATCAAACTATTGCGCCTTGAAGTTGCTTTCCAGTTGACCGATCTTAAATCGTCCCCTTGAATGTATTGCTTGATTTGCTCGAACTCATAGCTATGCCCGAGTCTTCTTGTCTTCTTGATTCCTTCGAAATTGGCAATTTTGGCGAAAGCTTTTAATTCGAAATTCTTCATTTGAATTATACTGGGATAGCATGCCAACTGCTCTTTGCTATTCAATTGATAATGCCGCTCAACCAAACCAAGTGGACTGGTGCAAATAACATTACTTACTCCCCATTCATATATACCTCGACGCGTCGGTCTTATGCTATAGGCATATGATTTAACTTCATTTTGTTTAAGGTGAATCGGTATTTTGAAATCTCTCTCCTGAAACGCTTGCGGCAATTCATCGTAAACTATTGCCTCAACAGTAAAGGGGTAATTGTTGCTGAACTGAAGTTCGATTTCATAGGAATCAGCAAGACCAAGCATTTTTGGCAATACTCGCTTTGCTTCAATTCCATTTTTTACTTTAAAAAGTAAAATTCCATCAGTAATGACTACTGATGTACAGAGAATTAACAAACTCAAGGCAATGGGAAATAGAATCCAATACGCAAAGCTAAATGCTAGAAATACCAAGACTACGGAGCAATAAATAAAGAATTTAGAGCTGAGTCGAAAAGACTTGTATTTGGATTTATTAATCACGGGCATTACCTCGGTATTTCGAGCTCTTGGATTATTTCCTCTATAATGGTTTCAACACTGACACCTTCCATCTCGCGTTCATGGGATAAAATCAAGCGATGATTCAACACGGCTGGACTAACAGTTTTGATGTCATCAGGGGTGACAAATCCCCTTCCTCGAATTGCCGCGAGTGCTTTTGCGGATTGCATAATTGAAAGAGAAGCACGGGGGGATGCGCCCAAGAAAATGTCTCCGTTGTTTCTGGTGTTGTGAACTATTTGAGCGATATATTTTAGCAGCTCTTCTTTGATGTGTACTTGCTCAACCAATCGACTGCAATTCAAGATTTCGTCCTGTGTAACTACGGATTTCACATCTGCAGTTTTGTTGTTGAGGTACTTGTCCTTGAAAGTGTCGAGTATTTGAAATTCTTCTTCTAAACTGGGAAAGGAGATCTTAACCTTGAAAATAAACCTGTCCAACTGGGCTTCAGGGAGTGCATAGGTACCTTCTTGCTCAATCGGGTTTTGTGTTGCAATAACCATGAATGGCCGGCGCATTGGATAGCATTTTCCATCGTGAGTGATTTGCCTTTCTTCCATGACTTCCATTAGAGCCGCCTGGGTTTTAGCAGGGGCTCTGTTTATTTCATCAATTAATATCAATTGAGAAAAAATAGGTCCTGGTCTAAAACTAAATTCTGATTCTTTTAGATTGTAAACACTTGTTCCAGTAATGTCTGATGGCATCAAGTCAGGCGTGAATTGAATTCTGCTGAATCCAGCATCAATACTAGCGGCTAGAAGTTTAGTCGCCAATGTTTTTGCAATGCCGGGTAATCCTTCTAGCAGGATGTGTCCTTCGGTAAATAGTCCAATCAACAACAACTCAATCATCTTGTCTTGACCAATGAGTACTCTTGAAATATTTGATTTGATTTTTTCGGAACATTCTTGAACAGAAGAAACATCTGGATGTGTTGAATTCACTTCGACAGTTGACTCAATTTCATTACTCGATTCTTGCTCCTTGTTCTGATGCTCGTCTATTGGTTCTTCCATGTTATTTGCTTTCTGAATAGAATAATTCTAGTTTTTGATGAAACGAAATTAAATCCTCGTCTTGGACTTTAAAGATAATGGTGATCTGTCGATATGACTCAAAAAGATCATTTACTTTTTCAATTGAAATTCCAGATTTCTGACTCACTTTTTTAATGAGTTTAGACTTTTCATCCTCATTATTGATCTGAGTGTCTAGTCCATACGAATTCCGAATATGGTTTAAAAATAGCTTCCATTTTAACATCGCTATTTTCCTGTGGTCTTTTTCTTGAATGTACAATTCACTTAAGGTGTTCGCAAATTGTAGTGATGTGTTTTTTAAGGAATGCTCAACTGGAATGGTGCGTTGATTGCGCTTAGCGCCAAAAATCAGATAAAGCAAAGTGGTGGCCAAGAGTCCGAACCAGGCCCACTTAAGTCCTCGCTTCGAAAGTATAAAACTCAATGGGCTTTCTGGAGCTGAATATTCTCGGTCATAATGCTCGTAATCCTCATAGTGTTTGTTCTGCTCATCCCAAATTATTGAGCTGAATTTGAAGCTTGAAAAAACACCTTGTGCATACCTGAATCGGGAAGAGTCTGTCAGTGAATAATTACTGAAAGCAATAGGGTTAAAATGTAAAAATAATTTTCCCTTGGAGTTATTTATCTGAATATAATTTATCAAGCTGTCATTAATATTACCGAGAACAGTAATCTCCTTCGCGTCAAAATTCTTCAGATTAAGCGTCACATGTGTCCAGTTCCGTTCTTTCTTTAATTGATTTAAGATGTAAGTGTAACTGTAGCTTTCTTTTGATTTACTTAAAGAGAGTGAGGCGTTTTCTGCTCGCATTGATGATATAGCCAAAGGACTAATTGAGATCAGCAATGAGTCGAGGTCATCGAAGGAATAGTCCAAGCTGTCCTCAGCATAATAAAAGGCAGAATCTCCCTCTTGGATTAACCAATCCTCATCTTCCCAATCACTATCGCTGAGAGTATCCTGCTCTTCATAGTGGGAATATGATAACTCCTCAATTGAATCAGCATATTCTTGCAAATTGGGGTAGAGGGCATGAAGTAACCTCCAATTGAGTTCTCGACTTGATATGAAAACTTCATTTCCATTTTGACTTAAATTTAGTATTTCGTCTACTTCTGCGTCGCTATAATAGGGATAGTTTCCAATGAATACATACAGATTATTATTTTCGGGAGATGGTCGTAACGAGTCATTCCATTGGTAAAAATTATCACTACCGGCACTTTTTTCCAGGAGCTTTGACATGATTTCTAGTCCATAAGGTTGGTCGTTGTCTGCTTTGTAGTTTTCATACCAATCGTATTCTTTATCAAAAGCTACAATGAGATAGCTGATTAGTATCAATCCCACCAAGGCTGCGGACAAGAGTAAGAATCGTGATTTGTTCTGGACTAAACTCATTGCTTTATCGATGAATTAAAGTTTACAAATCTTGATTCAAAATCTTGAAAAGTTGGGGCGGACAGCGCTTTTTCTCCATACCAAGTCAATTCAAAAAAGTAGGTTAGCTCTTTGAACTCTTTTAGATAGGGTTCCTGAGATATTTCATTGATATAATCGTTATTCGTTTTTTCTTTTTTCCAGTCTATTATTTTTTGATCATTTAAATTTTTAAGGGTTATTAAGTACAGGATCCGTAGGGCTAATCGGTATTCTTGACGATTGAGTAATTCCTGAAGAATACTGTCTAGGTCGCTATTGATTAATAACTCATCAATACTGTTCGCAAGCTCATACGACTGTTTTGGAGATTTAATTTTTTTCTCCCCAGAATTACCACCAAGTATTTTAATTAAAAGTAAGACCAAGCCTATGATAGATACAGATATTACAATAATCTTTAAGGCGTCAGAACTGAAGAATGAGGGACTGTCTTCTTCTTCAACTTTCGGATTAGATTCAATAGGTGTTCCATAATCGATGTCACGGCTTACTTCCTCCCAGGTTTCACGACGAATCACAACAGATTCTTGGCAATGAGCCCAAGTTAGAGCCATTGCAAAGCACAGGGTGAGGAGTATTTTAATCTTCCCGTTCAATCCCATCATAGCGCTTTTTTTGCCCAAAGTTTTGAAGCATTAACTTTAGTTCTGTGGCTTCTGTTATCTCTAAAGAAGATCCAAGAAAAAGTCCAATTGATATTAAGCTTAAAAAGCTCAAAACAACAATTGAGAAAACAGTCAAAAGTCCATAAAGAATAAATGGAATTTGCTGCGCGATCTCCCAATCATTTTGAATATTTATCAATATAAAGTCAAATATAAAATAAGATAAAGGTGCATTTATAAGGAACATGCACACAAATTGAAATAGGGCCATCATCAGAATCAATCCAACAAGCCCAAAAAATTTACTGCTAAGAACAGGCCTAAACCTTGACCAACTGTTGTCTTCTTTATGTTTTATAAAATAGATGCCGTAAAAAATAACTACTACAGAAATGGAAAGAGAAAGTAGCAGTATTAAATTGTTGTTTATGAAGAAGGGAAGCAGAGATAATGAGGCTACAAGATAAATAACCAATTGATTGGAAAGTGTTTTAGGGAAGTCCTTTTCATCAATTATCGACTTGATCGATATGTGCAGAAGTCGCCCTAGAATGAAAGTTGAGATTAAGAATAGGACTGGATATTTACTGAAATTGAAAAATGCTGAAACGTCATCAGGAAACCAAAATAGATTTGCTAGTTGCGCAGCATAAAAATCTGAATTTAAAAAGTAGTCCGCTTGAATAATGGAAGCATAATCCCAATTGTTAAGTGCCCCAAGTGCGATATTTAGCACTATCGCGCCAAAGAATGCCAAGCTCAGAATTGCCTTAAAATTCTTTTGTAGAAAATAAAAGCTTTCAGTGAAAATCTTCCCACTAGACTTTATCTCTTCATAAACAGGTTTTGAAATAGTTCTAATTGAGACTTCTTCCTCACCAATTTTAGTGCTTTTTGTGTGAAAAACTCTGTAGGGTAAATAGACAAAATAGGCAATCATGACCGCGAGGGAAAGTAATATCACAGCAAGCCTTATTCCGTCATGAAGATCTGTATGTCTTGTAGCAAATCCCTCAATAAATGCAGCAATAAGCAGGAGGGGAGTGATCACAATCATCATTGAGATTCCCTTTCGAGCAGATAACAGAAAGGATTGAAGCCTAGTATACGTGCCTGGAAAGACCAGTCCTTTGCCCATTGTAAGTCCTGCAGCTCCGGCAATTACAATACATGAAAGCTCTAAAGTTCCATGAAGCATTATGGCTAGAATGGATTCTCGGAATAGATCTCGAGCAATGAAAAATGACACAAAAGCGCCTACCATAATTCCATTTCTCAAAAGCGCCAATAAAGTTCCGATCGAGAAGAAAGCTCCAAGCACAAAAACTAAAAAGGAAACCCGAATATTATTCCACGCAATGGCAAGAAACATTTCCAATGGGCTTGATTGGTCATACACAGCCATCGGATTCCCACTTTCGATATTTGCATTGGTCATTTCAATATAATCCTGCCCCAAAATAATTTCAGGAAAATTTGGATTGTAATGACTGGATAATAGACCTATACCAATTGAAGTGATGAAGACAAGAAACGAAACGAGCAATTCTTTGCGACTGTCCCAGAGATAAATTGGAACTTTTTGCTTCCAAAAGGACAGATTACTTCTATCCTTCTGGTGATTTTTGTAAATATTCTGATGAATCTTTTGGGCAATCCCATTCAAATAAACCCTGACAGAGCGATTCTTAAATCGAGTGCGGGCATAGCTGAGATCGTCGGTAGTCTCGATAAAGACTCTGCCCATTTGTTCCGGGTCGCCTTTAGGACTGTTGAGAATTTCTTCAAACTCCCTCCACTTATTCTCATTTTGTTTGATGAATTCTGTCTCCTTCATGCTTCCAATTCCCGAAATTTCGGAGATTAGCTAAGTTAAATATTTCCTGAGAGTGAAAAGCATAGATGTAAAAACAACGCAAAATGTTACCATTACTTATGACTTAGCGAATCTTTTAAGCAGATTTTTAGCTTGGTTCATTGATATAATAGTCATTGGAGTAGTGTATGTCATCCTGTTTAGTTTCTTGTCGTTCATTGTTTCAGACGAGCAAATAATTGGGATACTTATCTACTTAATTTTCATGCCCATATTTTTCTTTTATTCGCTTGCGTGGGAATGGTTTAGCAACGGTTATTCACTTGGGAAATATTTACTCAAAATCAAGGTGCTGAAGTTGAATGGTGCTCCGTTAAATTTTACCGATTGTTTGTTGAGATGGTCATTTCGAATGATTGATATTTATTTTTCTTTGGGAGCTATCGCCGCGTCTCTTATCAATTCAACAGACCATGGACAGCGATTGGGCGATATAGTAGCGAATACAACGGTTGTAAAGCTAGGTTCGAAAATGAACATCAGTTTAGATGATATTTTGAAGATTAAAACAATCGATAACTATTCGCCTATTTACCCAGGAGTGAAACGGCTGAATGAAGATGAAATGCTTCTAATCAAAAGAGTGATTGAACGCAGTAATAAATATTCGAATAAAGCACATGCTCAAGCCCTGCAGTTGGCGTCTCAGAAAATGGCTAGATTTTTAGAATTAAAAGATGTTCCCGACGATGCCCGTCAATTTTTAAGCACCTGCATTAGAGATTATATCGTGCTTACCCGTTGATTTTTACAGTAACTTGATGCCAAGCCTCGTGAATTTCATTTTCCTGAACAACAACATCAATGATAGGCTTGCCAGCAGCTTCCAACAAGACAAAAAGGAACTCTCCGGCTTTGTTCTTTTTATCACTTTGCAAAAATGGAATGAGATTTTGAGCAGTCATGAATGATGGAATACTTAGCTCAAAATGTCGCTGAATAAGTTCAAGTACTTCTGAATTGAATTTCTCGTTTCCGATTCCCTTGAGCTTTCCGATTTCTGCTTCCACAGCCATTCCTAATGCGATCGCTTCTCCGTGCAAAAGATCAAATGCATTTGAAAGAGCCAAGGACTCAACGGCATGACCAATGCTATGCCCGAAATTCAGCATTTTACGTTGATTCTGTTCAAGTCTATCCAACTCAACCACGCCTTTTTTAAATTGGATTGAGTATTCAATGAGCTCTTGCAGGTTCTCTGCTGAAGGAATGTCGATGGATTTTAGTAATTCCAAGTGTTTTCCGCCTTCCAACAAACTGTGCTTTATCATTTCTGCAAAACCGTTGTTGATTTGACGCTGATCTAATGTTTCTAGAAAACTCGGATGGATTAGACAGAGTTTTGGAGGGGTGATGGTTCCAATCAGATTTTTAAAATCGCCGAGATCAATGCCGTTTTTTCCTCCAATACTTGCATCAACTTGAGCCAATAAACTGGTTGGTAGATGAATGAAGTCAATACCTCGCATATATGTGCTGGCAATGAATCCACCCAGGTCACAGACGACTCCACCTCCAAGATTAATCAATAGGCTGCTTCTATCTGCTTTCAGCTCCTGGAGGGAGTTCCACAACTGCTCTGCAATTTCGATAGATTTCGAACTCTCGCCAGCTGGAATTTCCATAAGTTCTGCATTCTCCAGACTGGGGCAAAGTCCAGCGAGATTGGGCCAACAATCGGAGGAAGTGTTTTCATCAACAAGAATCACAATTTTCGTGTACGATGATCCATCGTGATGAAGGTAATCTTCTAGTTTTTCTAAGTCGTTGGTAATCAATATTTTTTCTGCCACTATCAACTCAATTTTGACAAATATCCGAATAAATTTCCTCGAGCAGTACGCAAAAAAAAAGCCCTGAAATTCAGGGCTTTAGTGTGGTGTGGGGCGGGATCGAACCGCCGACACATGGATTTTCAATCCATTGCTCTACCAACTGAGCTACCGCACCTCCATTTGGGGGGCAAAGATAGAATTTTTTACTATCGTGCAAATTTCAGTCACACTTTTTTAATTAATGCATCCTGATTTTTACATCACCGAAGCTGCAATTCACGTTCAGTTGACCGCTTCCGCTGCCGATAGCTCCCTCATAATTGCTTGAATTCCAGTCGGTAGTCTTTCTGCTGAGCTCCATGCTCTTAGGCAAGCTTACATCCCCAAAAGAAGAGGATGCATTCACTCGAAATGAACTTGAACTGTCTAAAATTATTTCGGTGTCACCGAATGAAGAGTCAATATCAAGCTTTTTACAAGTCGAATTGATGTGTTCTACCTCCAAATCACCATAACTGTTGTGGAGCTTTGAGCTTCCGGCAATGTTTTCTACATCCATATCGCCAAACTCCGTGCTTAATGATCCACCGCCAAAACTCCCAATCCGGGCAGAGCCAAAGGAAACTTTAATGTCATTGTCAGCCGACAAAGCATCGGCTAAGATTAATTCACCGTACTGATGATTAATGGTGGCAGCACCTTTAATAGTTCCAAGGTCTAAAGTGCCGAACGAGGTATTGCCGATGAATTGAATGTCGGCAGGAGCAGAAATAGTGATCGTCATTTCAAACGATTCGTTGTTGTTGCCTTGTTTGCCTAAGTCAGTCTTAACCTCGACTTTTTTCTGATTCCCTATTAACTCCACAGTTATTCGATCAAAGGTCTTTTGAGCTTTTGCCTCAGAAGAAGCGTCAACTTTAACTTCAACATGAATATCGATGGTGTTACCCGGCACGGTTTTTACTTCAATGCTTGCAAAAGAACAATTGAGTTCAAGAGTCGCATTTGGGTTTACTGTATACGACTTAGAGAATTCTTTTTTGTAATCGAAATCGCGAGCAAAAATTGTCAAGGGAAGCATGCAAATGAGCAGTGCTAAGGAGTGTAGTGTAGTTTTCATATTAAATACTTTCAAATTCTTGAGCTTGTTTTTCATTTCGTTGATTCTTGATTTTGATATATCGTCTCAGCCTTTCCATAATACTGAGTCGCATTTTATAGTTTTCTATTATCGCGTTGATGATTTTTTCATTGCCATAATTCAGTTCTAGCTTTGCCTCTAGCTGCTCTTGTTGGAGTTCAAGTTTTTTCAAATCCAACAAATAGAATTGGACCAAACTGTCTTCAGAGCTTCTGAGATCACCGTCATCTTTAATTTTTGCGTTGAAATAATGCTCCATCGCTGCAAATTTTTGACTGTTTCCTGCTTGCTCTGTTGTTTGATCTTCAATGTTTTCGCGGTTCCAAGTCCATGCAAATGTTCCTATTAGCACTAGCAATACTGCTGCAGCGGCGTACATCCAAAAAGGATTGCCCGGTCCAAAAAATCTATTCGACCTATTTATAAGCAATTTGTTTTCAAATCTCTCGCGGTGCCCTGGCAGAGGTTGTGAGTTTGGCCATTCACTTGGCTTTTGGTTCAATTTATCTTTCAACTCTTCCATATGATTCTTCTAAGAGTGTTTTCAGTTTTACTTTTGCTCGGCTCAATTGAGATCGAGATGCAGACACTTTAATACCGAGCTTTTCCGCAATCTCATCATGACTGAGGTTCTCCAATAAATAGAGAGTGAACACCAACCTATACCCTTCAGGAAGCTCTTCCGAGGCCCTGAGAATTTGTTCAGTGTTGAATGAATTCCAATTTTCAGCATCCTGGATTTCCAGATTTTCTGCTGGGATGTCAAATTCAAGTTTCGATTTTAATGGTCCGCGGAAACGTTCAAGCGACTTATTAATAGCAATCTTTTTTAGCCACCACTTAAATTTTGAACTGTCCTTAAGTGACTTCAACTTGTTAAAAGCGTCTAAAAACGCATCATGAGAAATATCTTCTGCATCCATCTTGTTGCCGACAATTCTATAAACAGCTTGGAAGATGAAGAGATAATGCTCATCATACAATGACATCATGGCTTCCTTCGACCCTTCTTTGGCTTCAATAATTTTATCAACGTGGCTGATCACAATTTTGGGTAAAGTGTTTGATGTAAAGATGTGAGTTTATGAAAACGCTGCATCAATTGATATGAAATTGTCATTTTTTTAAGATTAACTGCCCGTTATGTTCGATGAATTTCAATTTATTTTCGATATTTATCTTATTAGATTTGTTTAATGTCGCAAGATTTTTGTATTTTTGCTGCTTGTGTGTATATGCTAACCAAATAGATTAATTAGCCAAATTGCTTAAATTATGAGAAAACTATTACTTCTCGCGTTATCGTGTTGCCTAAGTTGGGCCACGCTTAATGCGCAACTCGTTCAAGTGGTGAATGAGGTAGTGATGGATGAAGCTACTTTTTATAGCTCGAATCCAACAGCCGCTCCGGGAACTTATCCTGCGAATGGTGTAACCTACCGCATCTATGCCGAAATGAATGACGGACTAGATTTTTTAACTTCGGTATTCGCTATCGAAAATTGTTACACTCTCGAAATTTCTACGGGAGACAGATTCTGGAATACCGCTTTTGGTGGTGTTACTGGACCTGAAATTAACGTTGGATTCTTTGGGGTTTTCCCAGAAATTCAGTGGGATTCTTTCATTACAATCGGAAGAGCCAGTAGTGGTGATCCTGGAGCTGCAATTTCTGCTCCAGCATCTAATCCTTCGGGATACTTCAATTCTGCTGGTAATGCATGGAATGGTGCTCCTTTCGGAGCTGACATGATGCTGAATGATGGCGCATGGTATGCTTTGAATGGTGACGTAAATGGTTATGGCACCGGTCCAAATCACCGAATCTTATTGGCTCAAATTACCACAGATGGTGATTTGTCTTATAAGTTAAACTTCCAGGTTTTGGACGATGGTGATGGAATAAACGGAAACCTCCTATATGTATGGCAACCAAATGCAAACCTAATCTGTTCAAACGGAGAAGGTGATGTTGACGGTTCTGCACTTGGATTGGTTTATCCTAATACGACAACTGTTGATGGTTGCACTAGCCCAAGCGCTTGTAACTACGATCCTGCTGCAACAACAGATGACGGTTCTTGTATAGAGCCAGTTGCTGATTGTTCTGAATGTGCTGGTTCTGTTCTCGTTATCGTTGATAGTGACTTTGATGGAGTTTGTGATGCTGATGAAGTGCCAGGTTGTACTTCAGCAAGCGCATGTAACTTCAACGTTGATGCAACTGATGACAACGGATCATGTTTAGAGCCAGTAGCTGATTGTTCTGAATGTGAAGGTTCTGTTCTCGTTATCGTTGATGCTGACCTTGATGGAGTTTGTGATGCTGATGAAGTGCCAGGTTGTACTTCAGCAAGTGCATGTAACTTCAACGTTGATGCAACTGATGAAGACGGATCTTGTATCGAGCCAGTAGCTGACTGTTCAATTTGTGACGGTTCAGTATTGGTTATAGTTGATACTGACCTTGATGGAATTTGCGATGCTGAAGAGGTACTTGGTTGTACTGATCCTGCCGCTTGTAATTTCGATGCAAATGCTACTGAAGATGACGCAAGTTGTTTCTCAGTAACTGCAGGGGAAGTTTTTCCAAATGATCAGACTGTTGCTTGTGTTGGAGACGGAATTGCCGACGAGCTTTCTTTCTTTTACGATTCTTTCGGAAATGATGGAGCTAACAATGCTTGGGTAATTACAGATCTTGCTGCAAATATCCTAGATGTTATTCCTGCTGATGGTAGTTCTGTTACAATAAACTTTGAGAATGCTACCCCAGGCAATTGCTTGGTATGGTATCTATCATATGAGTCATTAGACGGTGGTGTTCCAGCTAACGCTGCTGATCTTGCTGGTTGCTATGATTTATCTAACTCAGTTGAGGTTACACGCCTTGAAGCTGGTTGTGATGATCCTACTGCCGCTAACTACAATCCAAATGCCGAATGTCCACTAGAATGTATCTATGATGCAGTCCCTGGATGTCTTTCAGCAACAGCTTGTAATTTTAACCCTGATGCTACTATTGAAGACGGATCTTGTATTGAGCCAGTTGCTGATTGTTCAGTGTGTGATGGTTCAGTTCTCGTAATCGTAGATACAGATTCTGATGGAATATGCGATGCTGAAGAGATTCCAGGTTGTACTGATTCTGCTGCATGTAATTACGATGCAACTGCTACTGACGACGACGGAAGTTGTTTCTCAGTGACTGCTGGGTCAATTTCTGCAGATGGTGAAACTACTGCTTGTGTAGGAGATGAGATTGCAGACGAACTTTCTTTCACTTACGATTCTTTTGGAAATGATGGAGCGAATAATGCTTGGGTTATTACTGACCTTCTTGCAAATATTCTAGACGTTATTCCTGCTGATGGCAGTTCTGTTACAATAAACTTTGAGAATGCTGCTCCGGGCAATTGCTTGGTGTGGTTATTAACCTACGAATCTTTGGACGGTGGTGTTCCTGCGAACGCTGCTGATCTTGCAGGATGTTTTGAACTATCTAACTCAGTTGAGGTTACCCGCCTTGAAGCTGGTTGTGATGATCCTACAGCTGCAAACTACAATCCAAATGCTGAATGTCCACTGGAATGTGTTTATGATGCAATCCCTGGATGTCTTTCTGCAACAGCTTGTAATTTTAACCCTGATGCTACCATTGAAGACGGATCTTGTATTGAGCCAGTTGCTGATTGTTCAGTGTGTGATGGTTCAGTTCTTGTAATCGTAGATACAGATGCTGACGGTATTTGTGATGCTGATGAAATTGGAGGTTGTACAGATGCTGGTGCTTGTAACTACAATGGTAACGCTACCGATGACGATGCTTCTTGTGAGTATGACTCTTGCAGTGGATGTACTGATGACCTTGCTTGTAACTATGATGCTGACGCAACTCTAGATAACGGTTCTTGTGATTTTTCTTGCTACGGTTGTACAAGTGTAGATGCATGTAACTATAACGGTTCTGCAACTTTAGACGATGGCTCTTGTGAGTTTGAGTCTTGTTCAGGTTGTTTAGATCCTACAGCATGTAACTATGATCCTGCCGCTACAATAGAAGGTCCTTGTGACTATGATTCTTGTAATGGTGATTGTACAATAGTTTGTCCTGATGATATTACTATCGAATGTGGAACAGAAGCACTTCCAGAATTGACTGGTGAGCCAACACTTTCTGGCGATTGTGGTCCTTCTGATATCTTTTTCAGTGATTCTACTGAAGAAGGTGATTGCGTTTCAGTAATTACTCGTACTTGGACAATATACTATAGCACTACTGCTCCTGACTTTGGTGGTACACCAGGTGGTCAAGTAGCGACTTGTACTCAAATCATTACAGTTTCTGATACTGAAGGTCCTGTACTTTCTGACTTCGAAGCTAACGTAATGGTTCAGTGTATTGATGAGGTTCCAGAACCAGAAGTACTAACTTCTATTGATGAGTGCTCAGGTGAGTCTTATGAAGTAGAAGTTTATGAAGTGTATACTGGAGCTCCAACGGACACTTGCAGCTTAAGTGATGCTTTCGGGCCAGGTCCTGATTGGTCTTTATGGTTGCCAGTACTTCCAGGTGCTGCTAGTGCTAATTACTTGTGGGATGCTGAGGGTGGATCTTTTGATCAATTCCTAGATGGTACTGCTCACATGTATGGCACCGTATATAACGATGTTAATCCTTCTGAAGGATTTGTAATTGACCTGTGGTTCCAAAACCGCGCTGATTGGACTGATTGGTCTAACCAAGGTCGTTGGTATAAAGATGATGCTTTCTGTACAACAGAAGAGCAACAATATGAAGATTGGACTTACTTCGAACTAGTTGGTGGATTCTCTACCTTGACTGGAACAGGTGACCTTGATGGTAACATTCTTTATCTATACCACCAACCAGCTGATTACTTCTACGGATTCCAATTGGGTGAAGGTGCAAACAACAAGAACTGTAACTACGGTTTCTCTGGTTGGTTCACTTATGAAGGCCTAGTTGACGGTGAAATCGTTGAAGGTCATGGTGATGTAAACGTAGATGCTGAGTGTAATTCAATTCCACTTGATAACGAGTGTATTGATGAAGTAACTTACTTCTACCGTGCTCAAGACGATTGCTTAAATGCAACTGTTGAGACTCAAGTAATTAGTGTTGAAGATACTACTGATCCTGAATTTGTTGACTTCCCTGAAGATGTAACAGTTCAGTGTAGTGATGATCTTCCAGTTTGGCCTGAAGTATTTGCTACAGACAACTGTGATGATGAACTTACTTACTTAGATCCAACTTCAACTACTATCCCAGGTGAATGTCCTCAAGAATACAGCATCGAAGTAACTTATGCTGTTGTTGACAATTGCTTGAATAGAACAGATATGGTTTGGACAATCTTTGTTGTTGATACCATTGATCCAGAATTCACTTTCGTTCCTGAAAACTACGAGATCGAATGTGATCAGGTTGTCGGTGAAGAATTGGCTACTGCTGATGATAACTGTGACTTAGATGTTGAGGTTACTTTTGAAGATGCTACCGAGCCAGGTGAGTGTCCTCAAGAGATGTACATCTACAGAACATTTACAGCAATGGATGATTGCGGAAACAGTGCAACTGCTCAGCAAATTATTCATGTTGTTGACACAACTGCTCCTGTATTCTTAGAATTTGACAATACAATCGCAGTTGAATGTACTGAAGTAGATAACGTTCCTACTCCTGAAGCTGAAGATAACTGTGGTGAAGTAACTATTACTCACGAAGACATTCTTCAATCAGGTGGTTGTTTAGGTGTTATCGTTCGTACTTATACTGCTACTGATGAGTGTGAAAATTCAACAGAAGCTGTTCAGTACATCACTGTACTAGACACTACTCCTCCAGTAATTGAGAATCCAGCGAACGAAACTGTTCAATGTGATAACGTTCCTGAAGTTCCAGAAATCAATATCTACGATAACTGCGGTTATGAAGTAGTAGTTGAATTCGATTCTTTCGAAACTCCTGGAGAATGTGAGAATAACTACACAATTACATGGACTTGGACCGCTACTGACATTTGCGAGAATGTAAGCACTGAGACTACAGTAATTACTGTAATTGATACAACTCCTCCTTTCTGGGTTGAACTTCCTGAAGAAGTACTTTACTCAGAATGTTCAGATGAACTTCCTGCTGTAGTTTACCCTATTGCGGATGACAACTGTGATGATGAAGTTGAAGTGATTCTAACAGAAATGACTGAGCCTGGAGATTGCCCACAAGAGGAAACTCTAATGCGTACTTTCCGTGCTTATGACAACTGTGGTAACTCTATCATGTTCGTTCAGACTATCTATATCCAGGACACTCAAGCTCCTGTTATCGATCCAGTAACTGATCTTACTTATGAGTGTAACACTGAAATTCCAGTTATCCTTCCATTGGCATCTGATCTTTGTGATGAAGAAGTAATCGTTGATTACTCTGATGGAGATCAAATCCCTGGTGAGTGTGATGCTGAGTACTCTTTCGTACGTACTTTCACTGCTATCGATGATTGCTTGAATGCTTCTTCTGTAGAAATTACTATCT
>Ga0222689_1000085_pt1 | contig 54213 bp, 50 predicted proteins | sample AntAcemetage1231_FD_179838 | JGI IMG/M metagenome (GOLD analysis project Ga0222689, IMG submission 179838) | Saline water microbial communities from Ace Lake, Antarctica - #1231 | ecosystem: Environmental > Aquatic > Non-marine Saline and Alkaline > Saline | place: Antarctica: Ace Lake...
TGTACACAACCTGAAATTAAAGAAGCACTCAGATAAGCGGGACAGCGCATCTTTAAAATTTCTATTACAACGACTTATAATTCTTGTACAAACTCTAAGAACACTTTTTTCTCGATCATTATTCCAGTCGCATTATCCTCGTAGGAGATTACATCTACTCCTTCCATAAAACACAGGTATAAAAATGAAAGCATGTGACAGGAAGAAATCGCAGCGACCAACAAATGGATTGCCAGTGGTTATATTCAGTTCTGGCTTGCCCTCAACAGTAATGGTGTGACTTCTGTCGTAAGTCTTTACATTGCTCGTTCCATTGCCACTGTTGCCTTTCCAAACGGCTTTAAGTGCATAGTTATGCTGCTGACTCATTGTAGGATTCCTCTGGATTTACTTGAATTCGATCAAAAATAATGAAACAAAATCCTGAATAATCAGAGTGATAACTTCAATTACTGCTCAAACTAGTTTTTATTCCTTCACCAACTTGAACCGCTGAATCTCTCCTTCGCTGCTTATCTCCAAAATGTAAATCCCCGCGGCTTCGTTCAACTCGAATTGTTGGGTAGCCGTGCTTATTCCGGTTTTAGAATAAACAACTTGTCCTTTCAAGTTGAATACCTGAATGGTAACATCTTTGAGCTGACCCAGATTAATGTTTGCCAGCTTGGTAGTTGGGTTAGGGTAGATAGTTATTTCTGAAAGTGGTTTGTTGTTATCGATATTAACAACACTGTCGAAATTAAACACTCGTACATGCCCAGCGCGAAATTCGTTTCCTGAATTTTGAGGAGCCCCAATCGCAAGATTTAGGCCATCTGCGCTTAAACTAACAGCTACACCTGAGAGGTCGTCCGCCGCTTCACCATCAATGTCAGGACCTTGCTGTATCCACTCATCCGAAATGAAACTATACACTCTCACATTGCCTGCATCATTTCCAGATCCGGAATTAAAGCCAGCTCCGATAGCAAGAGTTAAGCCATCTGCACTTAAGCTTACAGAGATTCCAGACTCATCATAGGCTGCTTCGCCATCAATATCTTCTCCCTGTTGTATCCATTCTCCACTTAAGAATTTATAAACCCTTGTATGTCCAGAACGGAGTCCATTCCCATTATTATAGGGAGCTCCAATCGCAAGAGATAAGCCGTTATCACTTAAGAAAACAGAACTACCAAATTGGTCTCCCGCAGCTTCTCCATCAATATCTTCACCTTGCTGAATCCACTCTCCGGAAATGAGTTTGTAGACACGCGCATGACCAGCAAAAATTCCGTTTCCGTCATTATATGGAGCTCCAATAGCGATAGAGTAGCCATCGGCACTCATATTTACACAGCTCCCGAAAGAATCAAAAGCCGCTTCACCATCAATATCCTCACCCAGTTGTGTCCAGTGATTTTGGTTGAATTCATATATCCGCACGTGGCCAGCTTGGAGTCCGTTTCCTCCAATGTTAGGTACTCCAATATCAGAGCTTATACCATCGGAACTATTGCCTGAAAATGAAATGGCTCCATAGGCTCTATTCGCTCCAACCGCAAGTCTGAGCCCATCAGAGCTTAAACTTACTGATTGACCAGAATAGTTTTTTACACCTTCACCATCAATGTCAGCTCCTAGCTGCGTCCAAACTTCTGAAATGAGTTTATACACCCGCACATGTCCAGCCATATTCACATTGCCGTCATTGTATGTTGCCCCAATGGCAACAGTAAGACCATCAGCGCTTAAACTGACTGAACCACCGGATTCATCTGCAGCCGCTTCACCGTCAATGTCAGCGCCTTGCTGAGTCCATATTCCTTCGGTATATCTGTAGACACGCACATGACCAGCTTCATCACCATTTCCATCATTGCGGCGTGCACCTATGGCAAGAGTTAAGCCATCAGCACTCAAACTTATTGAACCTCCAGAATTGTCTCCAAAGGTCTCTCCATCAATATCTTGACCAAGCTGACTCCAGTATTGGGCATTTCCTGCTGTTTGCATTAATGCTAATGCAATGAATAACAGGATAGACTGAATTAATCTTTGATTCATTTGTGCTGTTCTTCAGTAAGAAAGTTAAAAATTATTCCTTCACCAATTTAAACCGCTGAATTTCTCCTTCGCTGCTTATCTCCAAAATGTAAATTCCTGCTGCTTCGTCCAACTCGAGTTCTTGAGTAGTAGTGTTTATTCCCGATTTAGAATATAAAATTTGTCCTTTCAAGTTGAATACCTGAATGCTGACATCTTTAAGTTGGCCTAGATTAATAGTTACAAGTTTCGTTGTTGGGTTTGGGTAGATGGAAACGCCAGAAGTTGCTAGATTCTCATTTACACCGACAATTGTTACCTCGATGCATTCCGAGTTGAAATAGCAAGGGCTTTCTCCAACTCGGACATAATAGCTTCCGCTTTCTAATGGAGTGAATTGTGAATCGATTTCGCCAGAAATAATCGTCATGCTTTCACAGTCATACCAGCGATAATAGGAATAGCCTTCTATTGCAGAAAGTGTAGATCCTTCTAGAGAAATGTTAGTGTCTAAATCAGGATAGACACTTAGATTCACATTAATCGAAATATCACATCCGCCACCAGCTCCATTTGAAATTACTTCAAGTCCAATTGGATTTTCAGCATTGTAATTATTGCCATTCACTAATATTTCATTGTAGCTACATATACTTGAGTTTTCTTCAATGAAGACAGGCTCACAAGTACTCACATTTCGCCAGAGCACAGCACTGGAATTCCCTATAATTAAAACATCTTGATCGTCGTCTCCATCAATATCAGCAAATGTGACTGAGCCACTAGAAACTCCGAGAAAGGGAACATCCTCATACCAATCAAAATTTCCTTCACCATCGTTCAAGTACAACTCAGTTATTTGTGATAACTGATAGCCATACCCAGTTATAATCAGATCTTGATCATTGTCCCCGTCAACATCCGCAAATGCAACAGCGCTAGAACTAACGTTCGTTATTCCCTCGAAACTCACCGGACTGAATTGGCCGGTACCGTCGTTCTTAAACAATTTGGAGACTGATCCATCAATTCCATTTCCAGTGATGAAAGCGTCTTGGTCACCGTCACCATCAATGTCAGCGAATTTATGAGAACCGTTAGTTACATTAGGGAATTGATCGATTGTATACGTGAAATTTGCATCACCACTATTGTTGCTCAGAAAAGTTCCATTTGATGCGTCATCAGTGTATCCTGAAATTAGAAACTCCAAATCATTGTCACCATCAACATCAGCGATATCGAGGTCTCCATTTGCGCAACTGGCGGTAGTTTGAACATATTGAAAACTACCATCTCCATTATTTTTGTAGAGTCCTCCAAAAGTGTAAGACCATCCATCTATGCTTCCTGAAATGATAACGTCTTGATCATTGTCCCCATCAAAATCTGCAAATCCGACAACACCTGAATGAATTCCTGTAAAGGGAGTATCTAAAACCAAGCTGAAATTACCTTCTCCATCGTTGAGATAGAGTTCAGATACTCTTGTGTAGTCTGGCAATCGACCAATCATTAAAACATCCTCATCTCCATCAGCATCTACATCGGCAAAAGCCAAGTTTCCATTTGTAACTACGGAGAAAGGGTTGTCTTCAACTGGTGTAAACACACCTTCTCCATCATTTTTAAACAATTGAGTAAATCCTTGATATGAAAGTGTACGTCCCGTTACAAGAAGGTCTAAATCACCATCATTGTCGATGTCAGAAAATGCAGATTCACCGTCTCTTATTGAAAAGAGAGACAGTCTAGCTTCACGAAAATATCCACTATCATTAATATACAGTTTGGACTGAAGTTCAACTCCATCGTGTCCGACAATAACTAAATCGGCATCGTCATCTCCATCGACATCTGAAAAAGCAATTGATCCTTGATCCAATTGAACCAGATTGGAAGTAGCATCGAGGAAAAAACCTCCTTCACCATCGTTTAAGTAGATCTCTGTAGATGGCGAGCTGCCGTTATTGCCTGAAATGATTAAGTCTTGGTCTGCATCATCATCAATATCTGCACAAGCGATTGAACTGGAAGAAAGAGCTTGAAATGGCGTCTCAGTTACTAAACTGAAATTTCCCAGTCCATCATTTGTATAGAGTTGTGTAACTGCTTCCCCAGAATTGTCTCCTGAGATAAACAAATCAAAATCATCGTCGCTATCAATATCAGAAAATACGACGGCACCGTTTTCTAATCCAGTGAAGTTCGAATCATTTGAAATTGAAAAGTTACCCATACCGTCGTTCAAGTAGAGTTCGGAGATACTATTTTCTCCATCATTGCCTGCAATGAAAAGATCTTGGTCATTGTCATTGTCGACATCCTTAAATGCTACTGAACTATTTTGGATGTTGCTTATTGCAGAGGAAATCCCCAGAGTAAAGATTCCTGAACCGTCGTTGAAATATAATTGGCTTGTAGGTACGTCATCCTCATTTGAACCTGAAATGAAAATATCTTGGTCATTATCTCCATCAATATCTGCTATTGCGATGGAGCTATTTCCAAGACCTGGAAAGGGAGTATTGTCAACCAAATTGTATTGCCCTGCACCGTTATTCTTGTAAAGCTCAGTGTAAACCAAATCATTTCTAATTCCCGTAAAGAGCAGGTCTAGATCATTGTCTCCATCTAAGTCTGCAAAGGCAACAGAGCCTTCGCTAAATCCATTAAAATTGTTATCCTCCCAAGTGAAATTCCCCAATCCATCATTCAAATACAAAACAGTGAGAGAAGAGCTTTCGAATCTCCCCATTATTACGATGTCCTGATCTCCATCACTGTCTATGTCACCAAAAGCGTGGGAACTATTGTAAACATCTATAAATCGTGCGTCATTCAAGGCGTATTCATTTCCGGGGGAAACCGGCTCAAAGGCTATGTTCTGAGCTTGACAGTGAAAAGTCAAGACCATGAGAAAAATAAAGGTGAAGATGGATTTCATAGCTTGCTCAGTTCTAGTGTAGAATCTAGTTTTCTGTAATCTTAAGAGATAATCGAATGAAAATCAAATTAGATTTAAATTCATCAGTGCTAATAAATTACAGTTTAGATTCAACAAGATAATGAAATTTATATAAGCTTGATTTATTTCAAGAATTTCTGACATAGCTTTGTCTAAGTTCAAAAAAAAGCCAGAACATCAAAGATTAACTTTGATGTTCTGGCTCACCAGATAAAAAGATAAATATCCCTCTAATTCTTTATAAACTTCATTGTCTTTCCACCTTCTAACTCCAAGAAATACAATCCATTCGCAAAATTTCGAATATCTAATTGCTCATTTTCTGAAATCATACCGCTGCTGACCTGCGTTCCCATTCCGCTAAAGATTCTGAAATTCATTTTTTCAGTTAAGCCTGAAATTCTATGCTGAGATTCCCGTCATTAACGTGCCAAAACTCGTCATTGCTGGCTGCTAAAATGATTCGGTCTCCCGGAGAATCGTAACAAAATCCATCAAAACGATCATTCACTTTTAGAAAATATATGCCCAAGGGAGACTAAAGATTCAAAGCTCTTAAAAGTTTAATATTTATGTCAAGCCTCATCACCTTATTGTCGCATTCCACTAATAGTAGAGTAATGCGCGACCCCATTGTTATCGACGGCAACACAAGACGAAGTCATATTCGCTTGCACCGGGCTCGTCCAAATTAGCTCGCCAGTTTGCGTATTCCGTGCTTCCAATGTCTTAGGTTCTGTCTGGCGATTCAGTAAAAGGACTCCGTCTATGACGGTGAAGTGCTGCCCATTGGCATCGATTTCATAAAGTAAGGAGCCTGTGATCGCATCGAAGCACGAAGTCGGGCCACTATTTGGATGGACGAAGAGTCTGTTCCCATCTAGATAGGGATTGGCTCCTCCAGAGCCACCAAGTTCATTGACCATCCAGACTTCATTCCCTGTTTCCATATCGAATGCTCGAATATGATTGATCGACTGCACGTAGACAAGGCCGTTGCCTGTGGTGGGGCTACCAACTTGTCCAGGCCCATCATCGAAAGTGGCCTGCCACAGTTGCTCACCTGTAAGGGCATCGAGCGCATAGAGCTCCTGATTGTCACAACCAAAAAATACCTTTCCATCAGCGACACAAGGAGATGATTTGACATGATCTGGAGCATCGAAATCCCAAACTATGGTCCCGTCATTCTTGTTCAATGCACTGAGGCCATAGGATGTATTTCCTCTCGCACAGTACAATAGGTCACCTGAAATAGTAGGTGCTGTCCAGACCGCAGGGCCAAGATTTGTATACCAAAGTTGAGTCCCGTCATCAGCATCGAATGCGTGAACTAGACCGCCATACTTACTGACATAGACCACTCCATCTTCAACAAAAGGAGAATTTCCATCGGAAATATATTCGCTCCATATCTGTGACCCATCGAAGGTGTTGAGGCAATACAAAAAGTTGGTTCGGACAAGATATATTTTGTTTTCGTAGATGGCGGCTGAGGCGTCTGTGAGTCCATCACCTACATCTGCTGACCAGATCAAGCTGCCGTCCGATGCATCCAAGCAATAATAGAAGTCATCCGATGAGTCATCGCTCACATAGATCCGACCTGCAATGGAGGCTACAGTGCCTCCAATCACAATAGGTTCAGGAAGTACATTAAGTTCTGAGTTAAATTCAACGAATGGACCATCCGCAGTGATGAAATTATCCATGTCCCAGGCAATGATTGTTGCCCCGGAACTCAATTGTTCAGGTGTGTAATCGAAGTAGGATGTAAGGAAGCATCCATTCTCATCGAAGAATACGGGCTCCGTATAATAATCATCGAACTGGAGATAAATGTATCCGTTAGTAATCGGGTTGCTAGAACCATCTATTGCGCAACCAGATACAGAGGCATGTGGTCCACAATTGCCTTGAATAAAGGAGGTCTGCCAAACTTGTCCTCCCCCATCGGTTTGAATGTTGCCGATCAAGAACTCTTCGCCATTTCCACCGGGGGGCAATGCATAGATATCGATACTTGATGCACAGGGAAGACTGGTTCGCAGCAAACCTTCCGAATTTGTGATACCCGTGCCTACATCCAGAAACCCCAAGGCTTTGGAAATCAAGGGCATATTAGCATAAGGAGTCCCTCCACAACTTACATTGATATTATACCAGCGGACACAGGTCCAATGATCGCAATTCCAAAAAGAAAAATGCGTGACTTCTCCGACATATTTATTGCCTTGAAGCTCGGCACTTCCTTCCTCAATCCATAGGCCTTGCAGCTCATCGAAATACCATAAGGCAATAGATGCCTCAGCGGACCCTATGAGATCGGCTGGGATTGGCATAGTCAATTGAGCAGATGAACCCTCTGCAAGCTGTAAGAGGTCGCCATTGCCATCTTGCAGTTCGATGTGTCCCATACCGTAGGAAAGCAGCAAGCCTAACTCTCCATTGCTATTTATACCTTCTAAGCCTGGAATTTCCAGCATGGCCCCCGGATTTGTGGGGTCGAGATAGTGGGAATAAACATTTACTATACCTTGATATCCTCCTTCAATGCCATTGGCGGGAATTGACACCTTTAGGCCATCGCTTGTTTCGATTTCAGCCCCAGCACTTGCGTTGAATGTGCCTATCAATACCTGCGGGAGCAGCTTTACTTTTATTCCTACCTGCCCAGAGTCCTTGACATAGAAATTCCTACCGCCAAAATAATAACCCGGCATATGCACTTCGAGGTAGTTTCTTCCTTCGGTAACAGGGACATTGAGTAAACGAAAAATTCCTCGGTCTCCACTCGTTGTAGTTTGACCATTGACTTCGATCAAGGCGCCTGAAATAAAACTCTCGTTCTCTCCAATGACTGTTCCAGTGATGTCGACCCTGAGGCCCATACTTGGTGAACCAGAATCTGGTTCAGTACTTTCCTTTTTACACGATTGGATAATTAAAGCAAAGACTAGCAAGACCAAAGCAGCATACAAGACTCTCATGTGACATTCTTTTAGGGTCTGGTTCTAAAGACACAGACTGATTTATTGTCCTATTGAATGAAGGCTGAGAATGTGAAAAGGAACTCAACAAGATTCTAATAGGTAAATGTTATTGAGGCAAGATAACAAACTTTTCAGCGATTTGAATGACTAAGTCCCTACATGAATATTCACGATAATCCGATGTGTTGGTTTTAGTATTGACTTATAGTTTTAATGTTTTACAACTTAGAAGTATTCAAGCTATATCTGATTCTCGAAGAACAACTTTCTCTAGTTAATACAGCTTACTATATAATCTCGTGATGCAATCAAATAGCTTCTACAAACTCTAAAAACACTTTTTTGTGCATCTCTAAATCCATATTGGGCGAAAGTGCCACTCTTGCGATATAATCTTTGTCGCCTTCTTTGGTGGTTCCTTGCGTTGAGGTGGCTGGGATGGTCCAGTAGCAGCCTTTCAATTGCCCATAACTCACGCAGTACTTGCTTTCCTGTGGGATTTTAGTGATCATCAAATTGATCAATTTTAAATTCAAGGCTCTTTTGTAAGATTCTCGCTCTGCATAGGTATTTCCTTTTGTGGGAAGATCCAATGAAAAGACGGAAGGAGTGAAGCCCTGTACTGCCAATTCCTCTGAAACAAAATTGATCTTCGCTGTTGGTAAGGACTTCTGAATGAAGTTCACGAATTCACGGGTGTTCTTATAAGCATCCTGGATGCGCTGCTTCATACTCGGCATTTGCTTGGCCAATATTTCCAGTTGAAGATCGGTTGCTTGGTTGTCGCAAAGGCTGAGGTGCAATCCAATCTTCTCCATCAGGTCATTCGCCTTGGTATTCCCAACACAATAGCCAGCGGTACACCTTCCACCACTCGGGAATTTAGATCCACTTACATAGGAAATGGTTCTAACCGAAGAGAGAATATCATCATCTCCCAAGAAATGAACATTTGGACAGAAAGTCTGATCTAGAATAAAAACTGGATCAATAGCGGTATCGCCATTTGCCGTTTTGCGGACTGCGGCTAAAGCCTCTTTCAGCTTTATTAATTCAGGAACTTCAACCCTCGGATTTGTAGGTATTTCAGCGATGATATAAGGGACGGCATCTTCCTGCGCAATCTTATCCAAAACGATTTGAGTGCTTCGAACCATGTCGTTGTCACCATCTACCGGTAAATCGACCACTTCAACATTGTCAATACAAGCAGCAACACGCCTGGCTTGGTCGTTTGTTCCGCCGTAACAATTGGGAGGAACAATGAATTTGATTGCCTTTCCAGGATGATTTTCAAATGCATGGTGGATGAGCCCCATCATTATCGCATATTGAATGGATAGACCGCTAGAGCCTACGAAAGCCTGCGTATTCGTACCTGTAATGCTTGCAATGGATGCCAAAACTTGGACTTTGTCTGTTTCGACTTTAGACTTATCAGCGAAGGATGTAGAATTTCCGACCAAGGAATTCAATGCAGCAAGACAATTGGCAGGTGTCATGGCAATGGTTTCTCTTCTTCTGACATGCTGTATTTCTGAAATGTAATTTTCATTCTGCTCGCCATTCACCAATAGAATACTCCCCAAATGCGCATGGATATTGATGAAAAAGTCAATATTGGCAGCAAGATTAAAGCGACAAATGTCTTCTTGGACTGAAATGAAAATAGTGCTTCCATTAAATGCAGAAATACCTTCTAGACTGTCTACACGATGCAATTCAAAATTATAAGCATAAACCTGTCTTAGAATTTCAGGATCAAAAGCACGCGGTAAATCACCAGAATATAGAATTCTTGTATTCTTATTGTCTAATAAATTCTTTCTGAGGATAGCTAAAATCGGAACAGTATTGGACGAGAAACTGATGATATTATCGGCTTTTTGATTATTGAATTTGGCAATTACCCATTCCAATACACAAGACAATGGATGGCCCAATCGGATGTAGTCGAAAGCAGTCGGTATTTCACTCAGTGCTTCGGAAGTAGAAATATTATTTTTGAAGAGCTGCTCAAACTGTTCGGTGAATTCTGTCTTAGCCAAACTCTCATCGTAAATGTCTAAGCGATGGGTTGTTAGGTTCAACCAATCTGAGGGCATATTCTTCAGTACATCTTTGATATAATCCAGCATACGACGATCTTCCATTGTTTACAGCTTTAATCGGGGGCGCAAGATACTTTAATTCAGATTTTGAAAAAGTGATTTTGGTGCTTTTGTTGGATTAGACCAAATATGAAGTACACTACAAATAAATTAGCATGGGCACATCAAGCCATAAGTAAATTGAGGTGGTGTTTTAAGAGCTTTTCTCATGCTTCTGTATTTGCTTTTTCCTGAAGTGTGTTGTGTGTTGCTCTTCCTGTTTGAACGATGATTTCGATGCTCTCTTCTATATCCTTTTTCGTTGTTCTGAAATTAACGATACAAGCTCTCAAATGGTAGCGTTGGTTAACGATTGCGTTTGACAGGAAGATCCGACCTCCCTGTTGAAGATTGTTTAATACAGCTTCATTTAGGCGGTCCAGGTAACCGGTATTCTCTTCCTCAGTTGGAGAAATATCCTTCGGGACATACCTCAATGTTGTGATGCTCAAGTTGTTCGTTTTGGCTTCCAATTCAGGGTGTTTGTCAGCGAGCTCAAAGAACAATTGTGCGAGTTCTACATCTTCTCCTATCAACTTTGCATAGCCGTTTCTTCCCACTTGTTGCAATGCAAGCCAGACCTTTAATGCGCGGAAACCACGTGAATTCTGCAGTCCAAATTCAAAGTAATTCTGCGATCCGCCCTCCTCAGATAAACTGAAATTGTAGTATTCGGGGTGAGAGCTATATGTGTCGATTAGATGCTGAGGATTTTTCACCAAGGTGCAACCTGCTTCCAATGGGCTGTACAACCATTTGTGAGGATCCATGGCAATTGAGTCAGCGTCCAATACACCTTCGAACAGTCTTTTCATCTCGGGTAAAACTGCCGCAGGAATACCATAGGCTCCGTCGATATGGAACCACAACTTATTTTCTTTGCAAATGGAGGCAATTGCTTTCAAGTCATCTACAATTCCAGTGCTGACATCACCAGCGGTACCGACAACCAGGAAAGGTTGATGGCCATGCTCTAAGTCAGATACAATTGTTCGCTTCAGGGCATCATTGTCCATGATACCGGACTTATCGGTGGCTATCCAGCGCACGGAATCAGAACCATGCCCGAAAAGTATTGCCGCCTTATCGATCCAGGTGTGGGTGGATTTTGAGCAATAGACGATGAGTTTCTTTTCAATGCCTTGGAGTCCTTGTTCTTTCAGACTTTTAGGAGCCATGGCAGTTCTAGCCGCTAAGAATGCTGTGAAATTCGCCATATTCCCTCCACTCACAAGAATTCCACCGTAGCTAGTAGGAACACCAATGAAATCGCACAACCATCCTATGGTTTGTTTTTCAATTTCAGTTGCAATTGGACTGAGAATCTGACCACCAACATTTGGATTTACTGCTGCTGCGAGTAGATCAGCCAAAACTCCAATTGGAGCTGCAGACGATGTGATAAAGCCGAAGAACTTGGGATGTCCATTGAAAAGTGAATTTTCGAAGAGGAGCTCGGTAGCCGTTGCAAGTAGTTGATCCGCTGAATGTTCATTTTCCGGCAAGGGATGTCGACCCAGTAAGTCCCCCAATTCTTTTGGGGTATTCTTGGTCGTCACAGGACGATCTCCCATAGACGAAAGTAGGTCTGCAATTCTATCGACCAGCTCATGTCCGATTTTTCTAAAATCCTCTTGGTCAATATCTATAGAATTTCTTCTAGTGTCGGTCGTCATAAGTCTCGGTTTATAGAGCTACAATTTATACTTTCCTTCTATCCCTTCAAAAGAAAATCACTTGAGTTCACAAAAGCGAACGAAGAACCTTTAAGATCGAATCAATAATGAGCTCAAACTAGTGACGATTTGTCAGCTTTTAATCTAATAAAAGAAGTCCATGGCTGAATGCTCGGTCCAATAAGGGTTTCGGATTGTGATGCAGCTCGTTAAAGCCATAAAACCCCAAACTTTAACGGTAAAATCCCGGATTCAAGTCGTAAAACTCTGCTTTCAAACGGTAAAACCCCGGATTCAAGTCGTAAAACTCCGGATTCAAGTCGTAAAACCCCGGATTCAAGTCGTAAAACTTCGGATTCAAGTCGTAAAACTCCGGATTCAAGTCGTAAAAGTCTGCCACCAAACGGTAAAATCTTGGATTCAAGTCGTAAAAGACTGCCACCAAACGATCAAATTCCGAATTCAAGTCGTGAAATTCTGCCTCTAATCCATGAAATTGACGCTATGCCGGGTTGTGTGCAGTTAAGTGTGTCATTGGGTTAAATTCATTCTGTTTTTAAACATTGAAAGCTTTTCACCACACTGCAGAATACTTTAGTAAGCATTATCATTTGATTAGCCATCACCGAATTATATCATTAGAATCAATGATAGACTTTCCTTGATTATTGATGTACTTTTCCAAACTGATAAACCAAAATAACACATACTAGATGATGAAATTTTACCAATACATTTTACCAGTAATTTTTGGCGTTTCTGCCATGTTTAGTGCAGAAATAGCTTCGGCCCAAGTAGGCAGTCTTAACATTACTCAGTTACAGGCTGCAGGATGTTCAGGTGGTGGTACTTTTGTGGGAATCTTATCGGTTCCTGGGGCATGCTCCGTAGATGGGGTTTTACCTGCGACAACAGTCACTTTGAGCGGTCCAAGTCAGGGTGGGACATTCACATCGTATGACGGCTATCAGATTGCTAATTATGGAAACCTAGTTCCAGGTGATTACATCTATACTTTGACTGCTCAATCGCCCTGTTCTGGATCAGCGCAATTCCCTTTTACCATTGAAGAAGAAGGGGTGTATCCGAATATTTCGATTACAAACAATCCTACCGATTGCAATGACGATGAATTTGTTACTGTTCAAAATAATTCTGGTGTAGCGATTGATTTGACTGAATTTGGTGGTGCTTCATTGGGGACGCTCCAAGCTGGGCAATCTCAAGATTTCAGCCATGAAGAGTTAGGTATTCCATTCAATGGTAACTATAGCTTCGGTGCAGCTACCTCGACTTGCCCAACTCCAGTTGAATATGACGGCAATTACCCAGATGGTTTGAGCACTGTTACCGGTACCATATCTACAGTTAACGCTTCAAATGGCATGTCAAATGGAAGTGCTAGTACAGTAGGTGGTGGAACATTTGGCCCTTGGACAATCAACTGGTCAACTGGAGAATCAAGTACAGGGATCAATACAGGGTCAATTGAGAATCTTGCTCCTGGTGACTACACTGTTGAAATCATCGGAGGCAATGGTTGTAGTTTCAATGGGGAGTTTGTGATCACCGATGGCTCGATTTCAGCAGTTGAAGGTCTTTCTTCACTGTTCGGAAGCTTGAGTGTATTTCCAAATCCAGCGAGTGGGAATGTGATTACGCTAAAAGTTGATGCTTTTAAAATACAACGCTTGCTTGTCTCTATTATGAATGCTGTAGGTCAGGAAGTTGTTTCTCCTCAACTGTTTGAAATCACACAAGGAACTAGCAACTTGAGTTTAGACCTTAAATCAGCGCTTAGCAATGGAATGTACTATGTGAAGATCATTGCTGACAATAAAGTAGGCACTTTGCCTTTGATGTATTCTCAAGACTAAATTTCGTTGACTTGCTAGAAGATCTGAGTTTTACTTCTAATGCAAGTCAGTGTCTAAATTTTAATTGGACTTTTCATTTTTAAGAATCATACTATTTAACCAAACGGCTAAATGGTATGATTCTTATTCATTTATGGATTTACCACAGGTTGGACAATTTTCCGTATTCATCTTTTTCTTTGAGAGTTCCTCCGAAAATCCTGAAGCAAGAATGCCTGTTGGCAATGCAAAGAGTCCAATGCCAATAATTGAAATAATTCCGCCGGTGAATTTCCCCAATCCTGTGACTGGATAAATATCTCCATATCCTACCGTAGTTAAAGTCGCTATTCCCCACCACATGGTTTCAGGGATGCTCGAGAAATGATCCGGTTGTGCTTCATTCTCAACGTAGTACATCAATGTTGATGAGATGAGCAAGAGAAACAGTGTAAGTAGGAGGGAAATCGTCAGCTCTTCTTTTTTATTCTTAATTACTCTGTTAATCAATGATAGAGCACTTACGTACCTGGCTATTTTGAACAATCGGAAAACACGGAAAACACGTAAGATCCTCAGCAATCTCAGGTCAACACCGAGGAAAGGGAGGTAGAAGGGCAAGATGGCTAAAAAGTCAATGAGAGAAAGTGGGGTAAAAGCATATTTTATATTCCCAAGAATGGGTTTTTTAAATTCTGGGTATAAGTTGGCGGTCCACAGTCTTAGAATATATTCTATGGTGAAAATTACCACTGAGAATAACTCGAATGTATTAAATAAATTTTGATAATTCTCGCGAAGTGGCGCAATTGATTCTAAGATCAACGCGAGAACATTCAGGACAATCAATGTGACAATAAAGACATCGAAATACCAACTTGCATCGCCATTCTTTTTCGAGACAGCGAGTATATTGTGAATGTATTTTCTCATTGTTTAGATAGAATATGAGGACTACGACATTTGTCGTGTTTGAATTGTGACTACTATTCTTTTACAATCCTGTAGATCGCCTTTCGATTTGACTCGTCTGTTATTTCGACAAAATACAGCCCTGCTTTACCCGACAGTTGGATTTCTCCATTGCTGTTTCCGTTGAAGGGAAGGTCCTGAACCAGTTGAGCCTGGCTGGAATAGACTTTTACGCTGACAATCTTTTTCTCGGAAAGTCCTTGTAGTTGTAGTGTTCCTTTACTTGGATTGGGGAACAAACTGATTTCATCCTTCAGGCTAAATTCAGCGATACTGCTTACTTCTACGAGTTGACATTCAGAAATGACTGTACACGAACCGGAAGTTAGCTCAACGGCATAAGATCCGGTCATTGTTGCCGTGAAGGATTGTCCTTGTTCAGTTGAGATTGGTTCAAAATCATTACCGCAATCAAGCCATTGATAAGACACATCTTCGGCAGTTGCGAGGAGTGTGATATCGTCTTCTATGGTCACTTCATTGTCTATAGGATTGATGAATACGTTTTGACTTTGAGTTGAAGTGTTGCCGCTCTCGTCTTCATAAGTCCAAATTACAGTTGTAAGTCCTTCTGTCGTTATTGGGAATTCGGCGTCAGAAGCCACCGCAACAAGAGCTGTACAATTGTCAGTCGCCGTCGGTGCATCCAATGCAAGTACTTCACAAGTGGCAACCACATCATCAAGTGTATCCGCATCGGGAATAGGAGCTGTTGTATCTTCGATAGTAACAACTTGGCTTTGGTTAGATGTGTTTCCATTTCCATCGTCATAGGTCCAGATTACTGTAGTGTTGCCTGAAGCAGTAATAGGAAGCGTTGCATCATTGCTGACTGATATTATACTTTCTGAGCAATTGTCTGTTGCAGTCGGAGCTTCTAATTCAGTGATTTCACATTCAGCTATAATTGCTGGTAACTCGGCTAAGTCAGGAGTTGGAGCTGTAGTATCTGCAATCGTGACTACCTGGCTTTGGTTGGATGTGTTTCCATTTCCATCATCATAGGTCCAGGTCACTGCAGTGTTGCCTGAAGCGGTAATTGGTAGCGTTGCATCATTGCTTATTGATACCGTCTCTGCGCAATTGTCTGTTGCAGTTGGAGCTTCTAATTCAGTGATTTCACATTCAGCTATAATTGCTGGTAACTCGGCTAAATCAGGACTTGGAGCTGTTTCATCATTTACAACGACAGACTGATTTTGGGTTGATGTCAATCCAAACTCATCGGTATAGGTCCAAACAATAGTTGTTGAGCTGGTGATTGGAAATTCAGCATCGGTAGTTCCCGTAATTTCATCTGAATTGTTGTTGTAAGCGATTGGCGGATCGATGCTTTCAAATCCACATTCAGAAACGAGCTCTGTCAATGAGGGAGTGTAAGGGATCGGAGCGTAGTTTACATTGGAGTTTTCGTAGACTTGGGTAGCTCCTAATAGTCCAACACCGATTCCTGATGCGCCGACTAACAATCTGTTTCCAGCGTAATTAAGGCTACATGAAACACCGAGAAAGTCTCCACTGTTCCCAGCAATTGTTTGATCAATCTGCACCCAATTCCCATTCTCGTATTGATACACCCAGGCATTGTTTGCTCCTCCAAAGTAAAACGCATCCGAAACAGCAATAATACTTCCATCACCGTTAAGGCTGCAAGCTTTACCTGTGCTTATTGCACTTCCTTTTGGTACCCAGGTATTACCTTCCAGAGTGTAAATACGAGTTGTACTTAAATTCCCGTAAAACGGAAAAGCGATGGTATTTCCAACTTTATCGATACTTGGATCATAGGCTGTGCCTGAACCAACGTTTGAACTGTAGATAATTTGTCCAAGTTGTGCCCAGACTCCATCTAGCTCTTCATACACAAAGATTCCGTTATCAGCCCCATCATCTCCAACAACAATGCGGGTTCCGTCGGCATTCATCTCTACACTAATTCCAAACTGATGACCAGTATAAGTGCCTTCTATGGGTTCTCCAACTTGCTCCCATTCCCCCTCAGTCAGATCAAACACAGCAACAAAACCTGATTCTACGCCATTGCCCAAATTAGCATATTGCGAGCCAGTAACAACTCGATCACCGGCCTCATTCAAAGCCACTGACCATCCTATACTGTCAAAGTATCCATTGTGAACTCCTCCTACAATTGGCGCACCGATTGGAGTCCAAACATCATTAATTATTTCATAGAGATGAACCTTGCCAGCCTCGCCAAATTCTCCTACTGCAATGATATTTCCAGCTCCGTTAATTGAAACTGCCCGCCCGTAACCTAGACCAATTGGACCTGTAAGGGTTTGTCCCAGTTGTGTCCAGACACCTCCTTCTTCGTGATATACCTTGATATAATTCGAAACTGTTCCGCCTATCATGACATCACCTGCGTAGTTGAAATCGACTTTGTGACCAAATTGCGACTCTGAATCTCCCGGCATGTTCGCCCCAAGTTGAGTCCATTGGGCGTTAGATGATAAAGAGATTGCGGAAAATAAAAGGGCTGCAATCAGTAATTTGAAATTCGTCAGGATAATCATAAACATCGAGGAGTTTTTGTAGTGCTGCAAAGATTACACAAATTTTCACTTTACGACTATACGTGGTAGAATCGTAATATGAATTACTCTAGTGCATAAATGAATCATATTCATCTTAAAATCTTCTCCATTTTCCTGCCCTTTGCTAATTCATCCACCACCTTGTCTAAATACCGCACTTGTTTGGTCAATGGATTATCGATTTCTTCGATGCGATAACCACAGATTACCCCTTTAATTAATTCTGCTTTTGGATTTAATTTAGCCGATTGGAAGAATACTTCAAAGGTCCGTTTGTCCTCAATGGATTTTTGTAGTTCTTCATCGTCGCACCCGGTGAGCCATGCTATTACTTGATGCAGCTCTTCGATCGTTCGGCCTTTTTTCTCCACCTTAGTGACGTAGTGCGGGTAAACCGAAGCAAAGGTCATTTTGGCAATTCGGTCGTTGTGTTCAGGAGTAGTTGTCATAGGACTCAATTTACGGGTTCATTTTCGGAAATCGAAAAGCCTCGGATAAATTGCTAATCTTTGAGAAAGGCTGGGTAGAGCATTATTATACCTGGAATGACGCCAATTAGAAAAATGATTATCAACTGAATAAACTTCCAGGTTCTATTTATTTCTGAGCTTCTCAATATTCTCAGCCAAAAGAAAATTAGCACCAAGTATATTTCTGCTGGTACAAGCACAAAGTAGAGGATTCCCAGGTAGTTGCCACATGAATGATCTGGACAGGTTTTCATAAACTCTGCTGTTTGGATGGATTGATAAATAAGCCCAAGGGGAATAGCAATCAAAACTGCAATCAAGCAGATTTGGAAGATGGAAATTAATTTGCTGTTCAGTTCTGAAAGACTTAGCATACTTTGTTGTAATAGCTGGGAATACTTCTTTTAACCTTGTTCATCTTTTATGATACGGATGATGATTTAGCTGCTGTACATTAAACAGTTATAAGTCCTATTTGTAAGCATCCCTTTTTCATAATGGAAGATTCAGTCAGATAATTAAATTGATGATTCAGCCTTCCATTCATTGAGATATTTTTACTTCTCTCTTCCAGTTCTGAATAATATATCTTTCTAATCCCAATAAAGATAAAAATCATGAGAGTATAGACTAAAAAGAAAGGGAGAATGACGCCTTTGGTTCAATACTTCAAGCTGTTTTCACCAATTTAAAAAGAGTAGTTTCAGTATCTACTTTTTCGCTTTGCCTATTTTTACTTTGAAGTCATCTAAAGTACCCGATATATTGAGATTAAGGTACTTGATTTTCTTACTTGAATCTATTTCAACGATTTCATCTTCTGATTGAGCTTGATTTTCTTTTGCGCCAAATATTTTATTGCGGGCGGCTCCTTTAACCAAACTCCAGGGGATACGTGCATAATAATCAATACTGTCGTTCATATTCTGAGTCCCCGAAATGTCCATATGTCCTAATGTCGATTCAATGGTCATGGTAGGAATGGTAATTTTTCCAAAGCTAATATCCATGTGGTTTTGAAGGGTGTCAAATTTGATATTTGTCAAGTCCTTATCTCCAAAATAGTCGGAAAGCATCATAATAGGATCGTAATTCTCTAATCTTCCGTTTAAAACCTGAACATCCAAATGCACCTCAGATTGATCGAGATCGGTCACAAAATCAGGGTAAACGCGAATTTTCCCCGTTATACTTGCTGTTAACTGCCCGTGTAAATTTTCTGAAACTATGGCATCTTGTCCGAAATTCTCAAATTTGAATAAGAGTTTATCTAGGTCAACTCCAGAGATTTTCATATTCGGTTCAATGAAGATATGTTCTGGGTCGCTTCCGTTCAGTAGACCATTCACAGCTATGTGCCCTCCAGCAGCATCTAAACTAATGTTATCTAGGTAGATGAAATGGTCGTGAGTAGTGCGCAGTTGTCCTGTAATGTTTTTCAAATCAAGTCGATGATACATGAAATGTCCGATTTCAACATTGAACTTCATGTCAGTAAATGGCAACTCGTAAATATTAAAGGCTTCAGCATGTGCAGCCACATCTTCAGTACTTTCAGCTGTTTTAGACTTTGCATCAGCAGCAAGACTGGCCTCAGGCTTGAAATTTGATAATACATCAAAATCAATAAAGTCAGATTTCAAGTAGAATGAATTATCTCTTTTTTTGATGGATTGATTCTCTCCGACATAATAATTCATATCAATTTTAAATTTGGAACGACCCATTTTTCCTTTAAAATTTTGAACCATAAGATGCTCATTCTCATACTGGAAACGACCACTAAAATTCTCAAGTCGCAAGGGGTGAACGTGCATCTTTCCTTCCAATTTATCAAGCTGCACTTCAATACTAATCAGTTCATTATTAGCGTAATGCATTGTGCTTTCCAAATGCAATTCTAAATTATCTACTTCTTCATGACGGTAATCTTCTGGAATAAAATTATCTCCTTTGTAAGTCAACAAATTTTCAAATTTCAACAACTTCGATTTTAGGGTAATATCTACCTTGATGTCTCCATTCAATTCATCTTGCATCCAAGAGCTGTAGTCGTGAATTAATCCATTGAAATGGAAATCAGAATCATCAATGATGCCTGTAAAGTCAACAATGTTCAAGTCATCATCTTGAACCATAACATCAGCATGAAAGTCATGCAAGGTATGCGGGTAATGCTGCAAATCGGCATAGAGATTATCAATGAAAAACTCGCCTTTAGGCAAATGAGTAAACTCCGTAAAAGCGTTTCCCAAAGCATTGAAAGAAAAAGCAAGACTAAGATTCTTGATTTGCTCGTTAACACCAGTGCTGTCTTGCTCAGAGTACTTGGTGATTTCGGCAAGATCCAAGACTTCGGATTTAATCTCTAGATGCGCACTTACCGGTGTTTTGGAATGATGAACAATTGCAGGTAAATCTGAGAGAAAACCTGTAATGGAGAGATTAGAATTACCCATTACTAAATCGAATTTGTCGAGTTGAGCTTCTTTTCCCACCATTTCTAAATGCACATCCAAATCCTCTAAGGGAGCAGGAAGTTCATTGGAGTTAAAGGCCAAATCATTAATTTCTAATTCGGCATAATAGGCTTGATTGAGGTCTTTTAATGCATTTTCAGGATGGTCAATGTCAATAATGTCGTGAAAATTTAGCTTCATCACAACGCTACCTTTGGTATCTCTAGCTTCAGTAAGATTCAAAAAGCCTACTAGAAAAGGAATGTCAAAGTCAGCATCTAATTGCATGTTGATTTCGGGCTGTTCGAAATTTTTCACGTGTATATCTCCCACAAACTTTCCTTTTTCAAGCTGAGCGGTAATATTGGTCATGGAAAATTCCATGGTTTTTAAATTGCGGTCTTCTCCGTTGGTGAATTTCCCTGCAAATCCCATCTTATCAACCCTTTTTTTGACCGAAGAATTTTCTAAGTAGGCTTCTTCTGCTCCGAAAGCAGCATTTATAAAGGGCTGCCTTCCATAAGTTATTGGCCCTTCTAGACTTAGGTTGAAATATATTTTCCCGGCATTTTCATAGCGTTCTAAAACTGGAATCAGTTCTGCGGGTGCAAAGGCGATAAACATATCGAAGCTAGGTTTAGTCCCTTTTATTGAAATATCAAGCGACAAATCGTTCTTGGTATCTACACTTCCTTCCAATTGAAAATCGCCATGCTCCATAGTTATGCCCGAAGGTTTAAATACGAGCATACCAGTTGTCTCATCATAAGTTAGATCGGTATGAAATTCAAAATGTTTGTGCTTTAAATAGGTAGTATCTCCGTCGTGAATAAGGTTGAGTTCAAACTGACTGTCGACGTGCGCCGAGATTTTATCCTCCCCAGAACTAAATCCACCTTTGGCCCAATAAATCAGCATTTCTAAATCTTTGTTCGTGGCTTCTTGTCGTTTGTGGATGTCTAAGTTTTTGAGTTCTATTTTTTGCAAGTGAATATTGATAGGGTCTTCCTCAATACCGTCATCGGCGGAAGCCAAGGCATTTTCTAAATTAGTTTTCCCATCGGTATGAACTACTAAGTCTAAAAAACCGTCTTCTATTCGCAATGATTGGATGTCGTAATTACCGCGCAATACATCCCAAAAATTAAAGCCTACATAAATGTCAGCAACGTCGAGTAGAATAGATGATTCAGCATCTTTACTTTCGTGTACGGTGACATTATCTACTTTTAAAGAAATGTATGGGAAGTTTTCGAAAGGAGCGAGATGTACCTTGCCAACAGTAATTTCACCTTTGTAGGAAGTATTAAGCGCAGTAATCTGAGACTGCACTATGGCGTCTTGTTTAGCATACACAATCAACAAAATAACCGAAGCAACTACAATCGGAAAAATCACTACCCAGAGTGCTATTCGCTTTACTTGTTTTGAAGTCATGCCGTTTTAAGCTAAATGCTTTTGAGTTATAGTTTGGAGTATAGATAATCGCAGCTAGCACAAAAGTAAACCATGAATTGGCCATTCTCGCAGTCTTAGTTTATATTTCTCTTCGGCCAAATTCTGGATCAACCTGAAATAGGAAAGATTTAGCATGAATTTTATATCCTAAAGAATTTAGAATTCATTTTCTCTTTTACATGCTCTCACCAAGATGATTTGAAACGGTTTAAGCTGTGCTAAGCAGAATGCTCGGTTAGCTATGGAGCTGGTGCATTAGTAATTAATGCAATGTTATTTTTTTTTGATTGCTCTGGTCCTGCTCATTAAAGTAAAACTTTCTTATTCCAATGAAGATAAAAACCATAAGGGTATAAGCTAAAAAGAAAGGTAGAATAATGGTCTTGTATCCTGACACAAGCAGCACAGCAATAAGGAGCAATTGGAAGCCCAAGCCGAAGGTAGAGACGCTTGTCATGAACCAATTAGGCAATACCCGGCCTTTATCAGCTGTACTGTCTAAGACATAAATGGTTTTATCAAAAACACCATACAACAGTTTGTACATGGCGAAAAGAATATTCACATGCTCTTGTTTTTCACCCTCAAGCGCGACCGGTGTTTTGTATTCGAAGATTCGACTTGTAGTGTCACCTTCAAATTTATTTCTAAGAATAACGTAGTAGTAATTGTAGAGCGTTCCTTGCAGTTGCAGGCCGACAAATGCTGCAAGGCATATCCAACTGCTAGTATCGGTTATTGACCATATAGCAATAAAGAATAAGGCATTTAAAATTATATCTGCTACAGAATCTAAATAACGCCCGGTGTAAGAAGGCTGCTGTTTAACACGAGCTAATTCACCATCTGCAGCATCTAAAATGGACTTTACTATTAAAAAGAATGCAGCTAACCAATAATGGCCTTGAATAATGCAGTAAATGGCAATGAAACCTGCTAGGATAAAGCCAAGTGTAACATGAATAGGAGTGAAAGAAGTGTTCTTTAATGCGTTTGCGATGATTCGGGCAATTGGTCTTCCATAGTCTGAAAGATCAACAAACTTGTGCTCTTTGGGTAATTTGGACATTTAATATCATAGAACCTGTGTTGTGGAATATACCATTGAATATTATGCAGCTCGCTGAAACCGCAATTTAGCTCGAACTTCAATCATACACAAAATCAACAATAAGTAGTTAATCTCAAGCGGATTGAGTTTGCCTCGCTCGACAATGTTTTAATCTGCCTTTAAAAACCGACTGGAGTATTTCACTGAATTTGCATGAAATTCAATGAAATAAGATCCTTCCGGTAAATGGGAGATATCCAGGATGAGAGATGATTGGTTCATGGGCCTTTCAAGTATTTTTTCAGCCAACGAATTGTAGATGATGAGATTTCCTTCACTACAATCTTCGGGTAATTTGATGTTCAATTGATTTGAGCTGGGATTTGGAAACAATTTGATTTCTTGTTCAACACTCCATTCCTTGATACTAGTCGTGCTGCAATCTTGAGAGAATGTAACTTGAACTGAAGAATCTAAGCCCTCATTGAAAAGCTGAAAAGCACTTTCATTGTTGCGTAACACGGCATCCAACCAAATTTTCAAAAAAGTGAAAGTGATGGATTGTTGCAGATCGCGATTGATGCTAGGAAAGGGATTGCAAAAGGATTCCCCTAAAGTGCAACTGAAATTGTCATTTGCGAAGTAGCAATGAATCCCTTGATTGATGCTAATCTGCGTTTTACAACTTGAAGCCAGATTCTCATACATTAAGTTCTGATGTTCATTTGGGGGAGTTACACAATCGTCTTCACCAGAGAAAAGTAAGGCTGGGACAGTGATATTCGCTGCCGCCGCAATTGCCGAGGGATTGGTCTCAGCCGCCGCGAAATTGACGAGCGCTGTGATATTCGAATTGTTCTCTGCAGCTAAAAATGATGCGCCACCGCCCATGGAATGCCCCATCAATGCAGTTTCAGGTCTTAAGATATTAAAGAATAGAGAGGATTCTAATTCATTTTCTTCTTGCATTTGATTGCTAAGAAACCTCAAGTCGAGACCGAAATCGCCGTGGCTAGGCAGCAAGGACATCTCAGTGTTCGGAAAACAAATCACATAACCCTCAGGAACCAATTCAGTCCAAAAATTTTCGTAAGAGTCCCAGCTCATGAGGAATCCATGGCCAAAGATGAGCACCGGAAAATTGCCTTCTGCAGCACTTACATCTTCTCCTGCATTCTCCGCAGGATAATAGATTTCTGTCGAAATGTTTCTGTCTCTTTCGGCATCGTAGAATGAGGTAGAAGTATGCCCAATATTAAAATCTTGTGCGAGAAGATTTGTCATTGTGAACAGTAATCCAATTAATATGAAGGATGACTTGAGATGGTTTGGACTATGCATAGTGTCGGTTAAAGTAATTTTAAATTCTATTTACTTAGAACTTGAAATTGGCAGTCCGTGGCTGCCAACAAACAAGAGTAGGGACATCAAGAAAAGTAAAGCTACGGTTTTAAGCAATCCTAAGGCTGGAGTTTCCATGGAGAAGTAAGCTGCTAATCCTGCCACCTGACAGACAACGACTAAAATCAAGAGTCGCTTATAATCGGACTTTGACTCGAATAAATCACGAGGATTGAAGTTACTAATGGGATTGATAAAGCCGAAAAGTGCTCCAGCAGCTAAGAAATAGAAAGTGAAAGTTATTAGCTCGAATCCAGCCCCACTAATTTCATCAAAGATTCCCATTATACCAGCAAAAGAAGCCCCTTTGAGGATTCCTGTGATGAGTCTGTCTTTAAGTGTTGGTTTTTCTGTTGAAGTCATTGAATTTACTGATCAGTAGGAGAGATTTATACACAATCCTATTGTTTCGATTAATAATGCTCTGTCCATAACCCCGGCAGCTTATTTTGTATTGGTTTAATTCTACACTTTAATAAAGAATTAGTTATTCTTTTATGAATTTCAATGTAGCTCTATTCTCAAACTTCAAATAGTATATGCCATTGCTTAAGTTTTGAACCGAAATAACTTCTTTATCCGAAATGGTTCCACTCAAGACTATGGCGCCTAAGCTGTTGTAAATTTCATATTTCTCACTTTGATTCAAGTTCAATACTTGGATGGAACTTTTTGTAATTGTAGGGTAAATAGAAATTACATCTGATAAATCAATTGGCTCTACAGCCGAAGTTACAGCACAATTTATTTCTAAAAAATAGAGAAAATCTTGGCCAGTATACGATAGAAATCCGGAAGCATTGGTAGGTAGACTAGATCCAAATAATTGGTCTTGATAGTAGACTACGTTACCACTTGCACTTATATTTACATTGGTTTCATTGCCACTATTGTTATAAACGGCCATAATCCAGTAATCACCTGGAGAAAGATCTGTCGGAGTGACAGGGAGGGATGTAATTCCATTTCCAACGATGCTTGTACTGCTTGATGCCACTAAATTGAAAGGAACTCCATTGTTATCGCTGTAAACAGCCATTTGTATACCACTTGCTGTTCCGTTTCCAATCATATTTATGGAAATCAGGGTACCCTCTTCAGACAAGCTGTGTTTTGTGCCTAGTAGATAATTTTGACCCATATTTCCAGCTGTAAAAGCAGGAGTTGATTGTTGGTTTCCAATGTTGCAATTTTGAGAATAGGAAGCGAAACTAAAAAGAATTGCGGCCAAGAAATAGAATGTTTTCATGAGAAAAGATTTAGTTGAAAGAGTTTTTTAGTTTTTCCTCTGAATCACAGAAGACGTTGTTGATTATAATTACTAAATGTAATGCGAAGTAGTATTAATTGAACAGGTTCTCAAAAAAAAATCATGAATCTTCTTATTCTTTCAACTAGTTCATGTGACTATCGATGTGCTCCACAAGTGACTTGGCAGAGCTTTCAGCCTTCTCATATTGGTTTTGCATATATTCCCGAATTGTAAGATTCATGTTCAATACTTCCATGAATTCGAAGTCGGTTTTAAGTTCTTCAAAATTTCTTGGTGCCCCGGACTCCCACATACGTTCAAGCTTAATGTGTTCCAATAGTTGAGGATACGCATAATTCCATTGATAATTATCATCCAAGCCTTTTTCTAGGTTTTCAAGATATTTGTACTGCGTTGAGTACAAGCGAGCTAAGGAGTTTCTGAGAGAATCGTTGCTGATTAAATCTAGCCCAACAGATTTCAAATTCTCCCATGCGGCAGTGTTTTCATTGAGTTGGAAATTCCCGAACATATTTCCAAAATGGTATTTCAAGGAATCGTGAAAAGGATCGGTTGATTGGAGTGCAAGTTTAATAGCTTGATTGGATTGCATTCGATTTCGATTGCCTTTAATGTTGAAGTCTAAATCCATCAAATCATCCTGGATGTTCCTTTTCATCTCGGACAACAAAACGATTTCTTTGCGTATCAGCTTGCTGTTCTCGTTGAAATTGTTGATTTGTATGGCAATCAATATTCCAATAATCACCAGAGCAATTTCACCTACAGCATAAATTAGGTATCTGCTGAATCGATTTTCAACAAGCAAGCGCTGCCTTGCTTTTCGGAAGAAATTTATCATTGTCAGATTATTCTAAAGCTTACTTCGTGGTTTCCCCACCCATATCGGTGAATACTTGGTCTACCGGCTCCCACAGTTCTATTTTGTTTCCGTCTCCATCCATGATATGAACAAATTTGCCATAGTCATAGCTTTCAATGCTGTCTAAAATGGTAACTCCGTTTGCCTCAAGATTTTTAACCAAGCCTTCAATGTTTTGGACTCTATAATTAATCATGAATTCCTTTTTAGATGGAGCGAAATAAGCACTCCCCGTTTTAAAAGGACTCCATTGGAGGTAGTTGATTTCTTCCGGTCGATTGGCATTTCGAGTTTCAAAGCTCGAGCCATATTCATTGGTTTCCAGTCCTAGATTCTCTGAGTACCATTGTTTTGTCTTTTCGGTGTCTTCAGTAAAAAAGAAGATTCCTCCAATTCCCGTGACTTTGGGAGTTGTGTCTTGCTCAATCGAATTTTCTTGTTTTTCTGGCTTTGCTTCTTCTTTCATGGCGGTGTCGGTGTTGATTGTTGTATTACAAGCGCTTAGAATTAATAGTACAAGCGGAATCAATATTCTATTCATTTTGGCTTCTTTTGATGCTCCTCTATTTATTGCAATTTAATTCTTTACGCCGTTTGGATGGAATAGAGTGTAAAGTAAGGTTTGTAAAGAGAATAATGTGATGAGCAGGGAATATTTCATTTTTCCCGGCATGAACATTCGTGGTGTTTATTGAGATAGTCAATACTTACTTCACAGAGCATCTCAAGACATGAAATATCAATGTCTGCTAGCTTTTTAACATAGATACAGGCTTTTGAAAGCTTATATTTTCCTAGACCATCCAATAAATGCTTGTTTTCTTCGGTAGGAGAGAAGACGTAAAGTGAAAATGCAGCTTTTCGTGGTGAGAAACCAATGAGCGGGGCATCACCTTCGTGACCGCTGGCGTATTTATAATGGTAGCTCCCGAAGCCAATTATAGTAGGACCCCACATTTTTGGTTCAAATCCTGTCCAATCGCTCATCAATTCTATCAATCGAAAGCTATCTGCCTTTTTCTGTTCGTTTTCCACGTAGGCGTTAAGAAATTCTATTACATCAACTTCTGTTTCTGTGGTCTTGTTTTTTGCCATTACGCCCCTTATTCTTGTTATTCCTATGGTTGGTGATTATATTACTTTATCTGAAAGAAAAAAGTACTGACTAAGCTAGCAATTTAACGCAATATCAATTTATAGTTTGGGTCAAAAAAAATGCTATTATCTCAAGATATTAATTCTTTATTCGATTGATTTTTCAAGTCTGTTTTAGTTAGCCCCAGCGAAAAGATTATTGCCAAAATAATTATGACTATCAATCGTAACAAACTCAATGTTTCCCACAATTGTGCTCTACTTCTGAGTGAATCGTCCACCACAGAATTAAACTCAGTTTGCGTAATATCTATCAATTCTGGAACGAAATAAATAAAAGTTACAACCATCACTGATACATAACCAAGAAGTAAGATTAGTATGTTTTTACGAGCTGCTGTTTTCCAAAATAAAATGAGCGTGAGCAGGCAAAGTGCAATAGTAATTGGGTGAATTCTTGTCCAAAATGCTTCTGCGTTTAGACCATATTCACCTTGAAACATGGCTAAGGACTCAGGTGGTGCAGCCGACCATTGTGGAATCACAGCGAGATGCTCGTACACTGCCCCTCCAATTACTACTGAGAATGCTAGTAGCGCTAGGGAATAAACGATATTTTTCATAATCACTTCATTTCATTATATTGTCTAGAACCATCGGTGTAAGTAGATAATAGAATCACCTATGATTTACAAGGAAGTATTGAAAACTAATAAATTATATGAAGAATTCAAAAAAATAGTACAAATGAAGAATCCTCTTTGAGCAAACCTTTGAACCCAGATTTTTATGCACTTATATTTGCTTGTTAAGCACAAACTATTTCAATCAAGAAGTCTCGGTTATCAATTTTCGGCTTAATTTCTAAGCTATGTGACTTATTTGATCTTTCCTCGTCTAAATTATGAACCACATTTCAATACTCAAACAATCAATGATATTTAGAGCACTACTTTCTTGCGCTATGGTTATTCTATTAACTAGCGCTAATGCCCAGTACAAGACAGTTGTCTATGACTTGGAGAAGAATTTCTTCAATGAAGGTCAGCCCCTTCCATTTGAGACTCATATTATGCTGAATGGGCAGGTGCCAAACAATGTAGATCTCATCGAAGTAGAAGTGCGGAAAGGTGGTGGGGAGATGGGAATGTTTTGTACAGTGGCAACTGGAAAAGAACAAAAATGGATCAGACAATCTTCAACCTTCCAATGAATTTTAAGTTGAGGCAAAACAATGAGTATGATTTCAAAATCAGCTATTTCTTCGCCATTACCCCGAACGAGAAATCTGCATTGTACAGAACGCTTGGTAGCTCAGTCATGACCTATATTGATCAATCAGTGTCGATAAATGGCAATGATATTAAGATGTCTAAGAATTACAAGAAGGTTCATGATGATTTAGATGCCTTGGTGTATCAAGGACTTAAGTTCTATCAAAATGATTTGGCGTATGAATTCCCGGGGTTCTCGGATATCATCAAGGAAAAATTGAAGCAATTTGAAGACTTGAATTTGAAGAAGAGCAAGTTTTACCAATTCGGATCATAAGAGGATTCTACCTACAACAAGTATTCAGAGCGTCATGATTATTTTCAAACGAATATGAATGACCTTAAAAAGCTGATTGATGCAGAACTCATCGCATATCTTAATACAATAAGCTACTTGACTGCCGAGGTGAAAAAGATAGAGTCATATGCTACCGAGAAAGGTCAATTCATTCTTCCTGTGAATGTTGGTTATGGTGCAATTTATAATTCTGGCGGATTCGATAGTCTCAGTTACGGTCAAAGTCCTTACGTAGGATTGTCATTCCCCCTCGGTAATTCTGCTTTTAAAAGTAATATTTTGAGCAATAGCTCGATTTCATTCGGTGCCTATCTCAATAATTTTAATGACGAGAATGGAGAGGAAATCACCGGCCCGTTTATCGGTCGACCGATATTTTTAGGTGTCGGAACTCGTGCATTCAAATTGCTTCGAATTAATGCCGGAGTGACGGCCTTACAAAAGGACGCCTCTGACAGTAATTTCGATGTGAGCCAGATTTATCTTCGTCCTAGTATTAATATCAATTTCGAATTGGGTTTATGGATTGGATTACTCAAATGATAAGAGTCTTCAGCGTATTTATACTCTTGGTTTTAAGTCTTCCTGGAAATGCCCAAGTTGATCAAAAACAAAAGGGCATTCATGCCTATCCGGTCTATTATTTGCAAGGATTAGATGTTAATGCAGATAGCACTTCTAGTGGACTTTACGATTGGCTGCGACTTGAGGATAGAAATGCTGTCTTCAGCGGGGACAGCCTGCTGAAGGTGGAAGGCACCGATATACTTCCTAAGGGTGAAGTAGCTCGTCTTCCGCTTGCTGAATCCATAAAGGACAGCTCCTACCAAAAAATTGAAGATGATTTTACCCCAAGAGATTCAACGGAACTGGATTTAGTTGAGATCGATTTAGTCCCCAGAGATTCAACTGAGCTGGATGTAGCAGAGATCGATTTAGCCACAAGAGATTCAGTCCTGTTTGAATCGTTGAGTGCTGATAGCCTTGAGGTAGCGAATGAAATTGAGTTTAGCTTAGATTCCTTGGCTCATCAAAGTGATAGCTTGAAATTGCATTTGGTAGAGTTTGATAGCTTGAGCATTTCAGAAACGAATTTGGCAAATGTTCAGATTGAAATCCAAACAGATTCTATTTATTCAATTCCTGCTGAACAAGTAGATTCCTTGTCAGTCACAACTCATGAAGAATCCCTCGATCTGCATACTGTTAGGACGGGTCAAACTATTGAGATTGATACCTTGGATGTGATTGATCGTGACGATTCAATTGAAGCTGAAATTCAGGTTGTAGATTCGATTCCAGCCAAAACTGCAAATCCAATTGAAAAGTCAACTATTAAAAGCCAATCATCGGTACTAAATTCAAGTGTCATTACAGAGCAGAAGCTTGACACAGTAAATACAAGAAGGTCTTTAGTTCCAAATACCCGAAATCAGATTCCAAGAGATCAACCTGCAGTTGTACAGCATCGGGTTGATACAGTTGTAGTCGTTCAGCGAATAATTGAGCAAGCTCCGGTTTATAGCGAGACTTTTGAAAAGGAGGGATCTGCCAGCAATCAAAAGGAGAAGGTAAGATCAGCAGATACAGACAAGTCGTCTGATAGCAAAGATTCAAAAGGGAATTCTGCTGATATAACGGAGACTTCGAGAACGTCTGATGTTCAACGCGATGCGGATAGACGAGTCCAAGAAGCAATTGCAGCTCAACGACGGGCTGAAGCAGCTTTGGCGCTAGCCTTGGCTGCTCAAGTAGATTCCTCAACAAAACCAGTAAAACCGGACTCTGTTCTACAAGTCATTCAAAAACCAGACAGCAGCATTGTGCCAAGTGTTGAGCCTGTTGTACATACTAGAGTTATTGTGCCTGCTCCTGAAACAAAGTTGCTTATATCTCAAGATACCGCTGCAGAAAAAGCAGTTTCGCAATTGGCCTTGCGCATGGATCAAGTTGCAACTCAAGTGGAGAATAATCGCCAAGCTGACAATCAGATAATAGATAGCAGATTTGATCGCTTAGAAAATAAGATGGATGCACTTTTACAAGTATTGCTCGAAAATACTGAGAAGGAAGAAGTGATTGAAAAACCATTGGTCGAAGAAGTAGTGCGATCAGAGGAAATGAATATTTATTTCGCAGTGAATTCCCACGGACTGTCTACCCAGCAATTGATGGAAATTCAGAGTTTTGTTCGAGTTATTGATGACACTGCAGATGCTAAAATTAATTTATCTGGATTTGCTGACAACACTGGAAATGCAGCCTACAATATGAAGTTGGTGAACAAGCGACTCGCAAGTGTGAAAGAAGCGCTTATAAGTCTTGGTTTTTCGCCTTCGAATGTAGGCGTCAATAATTATGGTCAGCAGAAAGCGGATACCTCAAAAAATTACAATCAATTGGATAGAAGGGTTTCTTTACAACTATTCATTAAAGAAATTAGCGACAAGTAAATGCGCATTTTGAGCTAGGAAATCGATGCTTATATTTCTAGATATTCATGAGCTCACTAAAAGGAAGCTCTTTACTTATTTGAAGAGATGTTTTCATTCTTATAAAGGTTGAAAAAATAAGAAATCTAGGCATTTTAGGGAGCTCTAGCGCCGAGCATGTCGGAATTTTTTGTACCTTTATATCGAATAATACAGGCGAATATCATCCCATCCTCATCACTTCAAATTTTCTACAGTCTGCAAGAGCTCTGACCTTGCACGGAAAGTTTATATACGCAGAATTTTTGCGTTGAATCCTGAGCGATACATTATTCAAAATCACACAATTAGAACAATAGAATAGAAATGATCACTGAGAAAACTAAATCTCTTGAGCTCCTTGAAAGGAGAAAGAAAGTTGTTGCCAATGGCGTTGGTGTCTTCAATACCGCTACAGTTAGCGAAGCACACGGGGCAATTATTACTGATGTTGACGGCCGTGAGCTGATCGACTTCGCTGGTGGAATTGGTGTCGTGAATGCGGGACATTGTCCTGAACCGGTAGTGAAAGCAATTCAAGAACAAGCCACAAAATATCTTCACACCAGTTTCAACGTGGTTACTTATGAGCCATACATCGAGCTTTGTGAGAAGCTGGCTGAAATTCTTCCACACGGCAAGGATACAAAGGCCATGCTTATTAGTACAGGCGCCGAAGCTGTCGAAAATGCAGTTAAAATTGCGCGTCAGGCTACAGGTCGTCAAGCTGTTCTGTGTTATACAGGTGCATATCATGGACGTACCATGATGGCAATGACTTTAACCAGTAAGATTGACTATAAGATATCTTGTGGTCCCTTCGCACCGGAAGTTTACCGTCTCCCATTCCCAAATTTCTACCGTTATGGACAAGGAATGAGCATGGATGAATTTGTGAATCTAGAGCTTAAGCGCCTGAACGAAAGTGGGCGAAATTTGGTAGATCCAAATAATGTTGCCGCTATTATAGTAGAGCCTATACAAGGTGAAGGTGGATTCAATCCAGCCCCTCAAAAATATTTAGAAGGATTACGAGATTTCTGTGATGAACATGGAATCATGCTAATCTTCGATGAAGTACAAAGTGGATTTGCGAGAACAGGCTATTGGGCATCTTGGCAGCACTACGGTGTTCAACCAGATCTTAGTTGCTATGCTAAGTCTTTGGGCTCAGGACTGCCAATCGCAGCCGTTGTGGGAAGAGCAGAAGTTATGGATGCTGCAGGTCCTGGAACCATTGGAGGTACATATATAGGTAGTCCAATCAGTTGTGCAGCGGCTCTAGCTACCATTCAATACATGAAGGATATTGACTTGAATTCACGCGGGAAAGTCGTTGGAAAGATTATCATGGATCGCATGATGATTCTTAAGAATGAGTTGTCGGCAGTTGGTGATGTGAGAGGTATTGGCGCTATGATAGGTATTGAGTTTGTGAAAAACGGAGATCCTAGACAACCGGATGGTGATTTATGTGTTGCTATTGTACAATCATGCGCCGCTCAAGGATTAATAGTGCTGAACGCTGGAACATATAAAAATGTGATTCGAATATTATGTCCATTGGTTATCACTGATGAACAATTACATGCTGGACTAGATATTTTAGTGTCAGAAATTAAAAACAACGTGGGAATATAATTATGAAGCCATTCGCTATTGCAGGTATTCAAATGAAAGTTTCAGCTATCGTTCCAAATGTGGAAATGATGAAGCTGAAAATCAATATCACTATGAATCTCTATCCTTGGGTGGATATGATTGTCTTCAGTGAATTATGCGCATTTGGACCATTAATTAAAACTGCTCAACCTTTACCGAATAACTTCGAAGAAGAAATGCAAGCTTTAGCCAAGCGATATGGTATCTGGTTGCTTCCCGGTTCCATCTTTGAATCTAGAGATGGAAAGACTTACAACACGGCTTCGGTCATCAATCCTGATGGTGAAGTAGTTACGCGATACAGTAAGATGTTCCCGTTTTACCCCTACGAAGAAGGGGTGTCAGCAGGACATGAATTCTGTGTTTTCGATGTGCCAGATGTAGCTCGATTTGGAGTTTCCATCTGCTACGATATGTGGTTTCCAGAAACGGTAAGAACCTTGACGGTGATGGGTGCAGAGGTTATTCTACACCCAACAATGACAGGAACAATTGACAGGGAGATTGAGCTTTCCATTGTGAGGGCTATGGCTGCTGTGAATCAATGTTATTTCTTCGATGTAAATGGATTAGATACTGGTGGTAGCGGACGCTCTATTGTTTGCGGACCTGATGGCCATGTGTATTACCAAGCGGGAGGGAATGAAGAGATTTTCCCATTGGAACTTAATCTTGAACGCGTCAAACGAAGCCGTGAAATGGGGATCCTACGATTAGGGCAGCCGTTAAAGAGTTTCAGAGATCACATCATAGAATTTAAAGTATATCAACCGGGTGCTGATTTAAGCTATCTTGAATCTCTTGGGCCATTGATAAAACCTGGAAAGGTTGATCGTTTGGCGGAGTTAAAACTAGAAGAGTTTAAAATGGTTAAACCTGACCAGCCTGTTACCTATAAGGGTGATGGAGTCACAGGTTGATGACTACCTCTTAGAAAGTGGGTTATACCATGAATAGTAAATTTTAAGTAATTTGTCTAAAGTGTAAAGTGTCAATTCGGGGAATTTAATTTACCTGAACTGAGAATTAAAAAACAGACAGTAATCATATAATCTAAATTAAAAAGGAATCAATTATGGGATCAACAACCGGAAGAAAAATGAAGACAGCAACAAAACTGAAGGACTTTGCGAGTTGGTTTGAGATTCCTGCTTTGAACTTTGAGAAAGCAGTAGCGTTCTACGATCATATCTACGATATTAAAATGGAAAGAATCGTAAGTGCTACACATTCCATGGCAATTTTCCCTGCAAACGGCGGGGTCGGAGGTGCTGTTGTTAGCGGGCCAGGTTCTGTTCCAGGTCAAGCAGGGCCTTTGGTTTACCTCAATGGAGGAAATGATCTTGAAGTCGTATTGTCGAGGGTTCCCGATGCTGGTGGACGAATCATAATGCCCAAAACACTCATTGATAAGGAGTCAGGATACTTCGCTATATTCATCGATAGTGAAGGCAATAAACTCGCTATACACTCTAAACTATAATGATAAAAAGCAAAGTAGTTACCGCCCCATATTATAACATTGGACAGCTCCGAATGGACCTTTGGAATAAGCTCAGATCGGTTTCCATTGAACTCGCAGATGGAAATGAAAGCGCTGCGTCTAACAAAACTGCCATGAAGAAATGCCAAGCTCTTTTAACAGACCTTGAGCACATAGAGCATCACTTTGCTTTTCCTGGTATTAGAAAGTATAAGTCGTTCATTAATGTTTTTGAAAGGCAGGAGTATATGGCTCTTTCGCATACAGTTACTGAAATAAGACGCCAATTGATCAGTGATAGTTTTCGCAGTCCAGGTGAAATGCGGCACGAATATGAGCAAGAGGAAGAGCATGAATTACTAGAGAGTTCAGAGTCAAGTAGACAGAATTATTTTGAGGTTTTATTGGTAGAGGATATCTCTGAAAAAGATGAAAAAGCCCTCAGAAAAAAAGTAGCTAGCCTGCGATCAGTAACAGATAGATTCACCTACGGACTTGTTGTTCAGCGGTCTTTTCAAGATGCTCTCGTTACCCTACTCTTCAATCCAAATATTCAATCGGTCGTTATTCGATATGCACCGCCTATGGTCATGGAGGAAATGGCGCCACTTATTCTGCCTTACATTCAACACGCTTTGGATTTGGGTGCTGATAATCGTAAAGATGAGGAATTAGGGCCACTGCTTGGACAGGTAATCAAACAGTTCCGACCTGAAATTGATACCTATTATGTTACCGATACGGTATTAGCTGATCTCAAAGACCACACCATCAGTACCTTCAGTAGAATTTTTTACAGCAAAGAGGATTTTCAAGAAATCCACTTAAGCATCATGCGAGGAATAGCAGAGCGGTATGAGACTCCCTTCTTTACAGCATTGATGGAGTATAGTCAGAAGCCTACAGGAGTTTTCCACGCTATGCCAATATCGCGAGGAGGGTCAGTTTTCAAGTCAAGATGGATTCGAGATTTCGGAGATTTTTATGGTCGAAATATGTTTCTTGCTGAGACCTCGGCTACTACAGGAGGATTAGATTCATTACTTCAGCCCACTGGTCCTTTGAAAAAGGCACAAGAAATGGCCAGAGACGCATACGGGTCACAAAACACTTTTTTCGTAACCAACGGTACTTCAACGGCGAACAAAATCGTCATGCAAGCCATCGTAGCTCCTGAAGACGTCGTTCTCATCGATCGTGATTGTCATAAATCGCATCACTATGGACTAGTGCTTTCTGGTGCTTTCCCTGTGTATTTAGATTCTTACCCTATCGAGAAATACTCTATGTATGGTGCTGTTCCTCGGAAAGAAATTATAGATAAGCTTCATCGATTGAAAGATGGAGGGAGGCTTGATAAAGTCAAGATGCTCTTGTTGACCAATTGCACGTTTGATGGTATGGTTTACAATGTTGAGCGAATGATGGAAGAAGTATTGGCAATCAAACCAGACATGGTATTCCTTTGGGATGAGGCATGGTTTGCCTTTGCAAGTTTTACTTACACCTTCAAAAAACGAACTGCAATGTTTGTGGCCAAAAAGCTCCAAACGAAATATGAAAGTAAAGAGTACCGAAAGACCTATGCCAATCACTTGAAATCATTAGGTCCATCGGAGTCACCGAAAATGCCTGATCCAGACAAGGTGCGAATTCGAGTGTATGCTACTCAAAGTACACACAAGACATTGAGCAGTTTTAGACAAGGCTCGATGATTCACATTTGGGATCAAGATTTCCGAAGAAAAAGCCAAGCTACTTTCTTAGAAGCTTATATGACTCACACTTCAACATCTCCCAATTATCAGATGTTAGCTTCGCTAGATGCAGGCCGACGTCAGGTGCAATTTGAGGGCTACGAACTCGTAGAACGCGGCATTGAATTGGCAATGTCATTGAGAGCGAAAATCAACGATGATCCAGCACTCAATAAGTATTTCGATGTACTAACTGTAAAGGATTTTATCCCTTCTAAATATCGAGAAACAGATATCCTAGAGTATTATTCTAAGGGCGCTGGTTGGAATCGTATGGAAGCGGCTTGGGATGCAGATGAATTTGTCTTAGACCCTACAAAAGTCACCTTACATATTGGTCGCACAGGAGTAGATGGCGATACCTTCAAGAATAAGTTCTTGATGGACAAATTCAACATTCAAATCAATAAAACTTCCAGAAATACAGTGCTGTTCATGACCAATATTGGCACGAGCAGGGGAAGCATTACCTACTTAATCAATGCCCTCCTTACGATCTCTGAAGAGCTTGACCGCAATTTCGATGCCTTGGATCAGCGGGAGCGGGAGATTCACGCTAAAAAAGTGTACTCCTTAACCAACGAGGTTCCACCCTTGCCTGACTTTAGCTATTTTCATCAGTCTTTTCAGGCTGTCCCTGGTATACCAGGGGGTAATCTTAGAGAAGCTTATTTCCTCACTTATAACGAGGATAACTATATCTATATTCCGCTTAAGGAATGTTTGGCAGCAATGGAGAAAGGGCAAGAACTCGTAGCTTCATCTTTCGTAATACCTTATCCTCCAGGATTTCCAGTTCTAGTGCCTGGGCAGGTAGCTACGGAAGGAATAATAAAGTTCATGCTAGCTCTCGATGTGACTGAAATTCATGGGTACAGAGCCGATTTAGGACTTAGAGTATTCAAGCAAAGCATACTAGACAGACAAATGACAACGACATCCATCGGAGCCATAGGCCGACCGGGGATATCGAAACAGAAAATTAAGGCCAGTAAATAGTAAAAAGTAAAAAAAAAAGATGGCAACACCAGAAAAGAGTACTGCTCCGAAAGCAGCAGTTAAAAAGACAGTAGCAAAGAAGAAATCAACGAAAAAAAGAGTTGTGAAAAAAGCAGCTCCAATTAAGTTGAAAGGAATTTCAGATATCAGAAGGTATTTCTATAAAAACGAAGTTCCAATCTATTTTATCAGTGCTACAAACTTCAATCTTTTAGGTGCAGATGAGTGGATTAAAAGCTTCAAATTTATTAGCTATATAGAGTGTTTCGATGGGCAACATCCCAATGTTTTCTCTCCAAAAGAAGAAATTCCACATGAGGAATTCTCAAGTATTGAGGACATAAACAATTACCTACTCATGCACCCAGAAGTTCAGGATTACCTGAAGACAAGATCAAAGGGAAGAAAAGCAGGTAAGGCAATGTTCTTGATGTTTGACGAGGAAACTGAGAAGTTGGCTAAAAAGCAAGGATTGGAAATTATGTTCCCACCTGCTAAAATGCGTTCATTCTTGGACAATAAAGTAAATACCAATCGTCTAGCTGAAAAGGCTAAGGTTCCTTGCGTTCCTTATGTACTGTCAGGCGTTCAGAATTATACGCATTTGAAGAAAGTTTCAGCCAAATTGGGAACTGACTTGGTGATTCAAACTCCATTTGGTGATTCTGGCCATACTACATTCTTCATATCTAACCAAGAAGAATACAACAAGTATGCAGAGGAAATCGAGCAAGAAAAGGAAGTGAAAATCATGAAGCGCATCAATTGCAAAGGATCTGCGATTGAAGCTTGTGTGACCAAGCACGGTACTGTTGTTGCTCCATTGATGACAGAGTTGGTTGGATTCAAAGAGCTAACTCCTTATAAAGGTGGATGGTGTGGAAATGAAATTTACCCGGGTGCATTCAGCCCTGAATTGAGAGAGAAAGCTAGAAAATATACTCGCCAATTCGGAGATCAGCTGCGTAAAGAAGGGTACAAAGGATATTTTGAATTGGACTATTTGATCGATCAGGACAATGGTGAAATTTATCTAGGAGAATTAAATCCAAGAGTAACTGGTGCTAGTTCTATTACGAATCACGCAGTTTTTGCCTTGGCTGACGCTCCATTGTTCATTTTCCATATTCTGGAATGGATGGATGTAGATTATGAATTGGACATCACAGCACTCAATGATCGCTGGACGAATCAAGACAATGTTGATAGCTGGAGTCAGTTGATCATAAAGCATACAGAAGATACTATCGAATATGTTAATGAAGCTCCTAGATCAGGTATCTGGAGGATGTTTGACAATGGTCATATCCAATTCGACCGTATGGATACGCACCGAAGAGCCGTTGAAAGTGATAAAGAGGCCTTCTTCATGCGTATTACCAAGCAGGGAGATTATCTTTACGAAGGCGCCGACATGGGTATTCTAGTGACTAGAGGAAGAATGATGACGGATAAATTCCAATTGAATGCAAGAGCAAAGCAATGGATTAAAGCCATTCAGGGTCAGTATTCTTCGACTATGGTTGAAGATAAAAGAATCATAGCTCAGCATCTCAGCACCAATTTAATGAAGTAAGAGCTCAATTTTAGTTTCGAAATAAAATCACCTAATTCACGCACTATTGAATGTGAAATACAATGTGGATGTCCTGGAATGTCAGGACATCCATGAATTGCCGAATGCCTGGACCAAGGATCAGTTTCGGAGCTTGTTGGAGTTGATTGAGTATGAAGATATTTCATCCATCAATGAGAATGAGCTGAAAGAAATGACCGGACTAGCTCTCAATGATTTAGAACCGGAAGAAGCAGCGGTCGCAGTATTAACTCTTCGATTTGGCGATAAGTTGAGCAAAGGCCAAAAGCAGGAGCTCTCGGAAGACATGCAAGACGGAAAGATTTGGGAAGAATATGGTAACATGGCTTTCCACGAGGAGCTATTTAATGCAGCCTGTATGCTGAACTGGGCTTTTGAAAAGAAATTCCCAAGACCTACTTGCACTTCAATTAAGCTAAAGGTAAGTGCTGCCAATCCGAATTCTGTTCAAGCATTAAAAAGTCCAACAGCAGCCTTCATCGCTCGCTTATTGAATGATGGGATGGATGATAACAATGCTATTCACCGACTTTTTCATGATGAATTGGCATCAGATTCGTTTCCAGAAGCAGAAGATATAATCTGGAGTTTTACGGCGACAGCAATGGCTGAAGCCGAGAAATCAAGCGAAATTCAGCTATACACGTCATGGAATTGGGTAGATGAATTGAAAGGTATCTCCCACTATGAGTCGACGGCTCATAAAGATGATTAATTTTAATCGAATTAGGACAAGTGCAATTATAATCACATTAGCAAAACCAAAATGCAATTTAAAAGTATCAATCCGCATAACGGAGAAGTAGTTGGGAGTTACGAATCATTGAGTCAATTGCAATTGACAGATAAACTGAATTTGTCGGCCCAAGTATTTCCGACCTGGAGAAAGGTCTCAATTTCTGACCGCGCAGCCCTCATGATGAAGGCTGCTTTTGTTTTGAAAAATGAAGCCGATCACTTTGCTGAGATGATTAGTCTCGAAATGGGTAAGCCGATCAAAGAGGCGAGAACTGAAGTATTGAAGTGTGTTTGGGTTTGCGAATATTATGCTCAAAATGCAGCTGATTTTCTCAGTTCAGAACTTATTGAAACTGATGCCCAGCAAAGCTTTGTTCGCCATGATCCAATCGGGGCTGTCTTCGCTGTGATGCCGTGGAATTTCCCTTTTTGGCAAGTATTTCGATTCGCTGCACCGACCTTGATGGCTGGAAATGTAGGACTACTCAAGCACGCACCCAATGTTTTTGGCTGCGCGGAAATGATAGAAGAAGTATTTACCAAAGCGGGATTTCCGAATGGAGTCTTTCAAAATTTAATCGTTCATCACGATGCAGCGGAGTTTATCATCGCTCACCCAATTGTTCAAGCGATTACCCTAACAGGTAGTGAACGAGCTGGATCGGCTGTTGCTGCAATTGCGGGTAAATACATTAAGAAATCCTTGCTGGAGTTAGGCGGAAACAATGCTTTTATTGTTTGGGAAGATGCTGACATTGACGCTGCGGTTAAGACTGCACTAGTTGCTAGAATGCTCAACTGCGGTCAAAGTTGTATTGCGGCTAAAAGATTCATTTTGGTGGATGGCATTTATGATGAGTTCGTTGAGAAATTTGTTGCTGGAGTGAAGAAAATGAAAGCCGGCGACCCACTCTCTGAGGATACGGAAATTGGGCCATTGGCAAGAATCGACTTAGCTAAGCAATTGCAAGCACAGGTTGAAGGTTCTATAATTATGGGGGCTAAATTGTTGGCAGGAGGGAAGCAAAATCAATGTTTCCATGAGCCGACTGTCTTAGGAGATGTGAGACCTGAAATGCCAGCATTTCAAGAAGAGACTTTCGGTCCCTTGGCTGCTATGATCAGAGCTAAAGATATCAATGAGGCATTTGCTCTTTCTGAACATTCACTTTATGGATTAGGAGTAACGGTGTGCACTCGAAATATCGACAAAGCAATCGCTATGGCTGACAGAGTTGGTGATGGTGCTTATTTCATCAATGAGTTGGTGAAATCAGACCCTAGACTTCCATTCGGTGGAACGAAGTTGTCAGGATATGGCCGTGAATTGTCAAAGGATGGTATGCTAGAATTCGTCAACCGCAAGACAGTTTATGTCAAGTAAATCAATTAGCCTTAATATTACAGAGCTATTGACCTTTTAGAAACTCCATCTCGCATGAATCTTGATTTCCATTCGATATCTGAAAAAAAAGCCGGTAGGAAATGGAAGAAACTTTTTGACCGTCATTGGCCAGCATACAGGTCATGGTATGTAGGGAAAAGGCACGATCGCAGTCCAAATCTAAAGACATCTCAGGCGCGTTTGAAAAAGTACATGCCGGAGTTTTATCCAATGTATTTGAAACTCTGTGAATTGGCCGGTCCAGATACTGTCGCACATCGTTTTCTGACAGGATACAGCCCTCCTCCTTATATCAGCGGTTGTGCACAAATTGTCAATGAAAAGGAAGCTCAGCTCGTTCGAAATTATGACTTTAATCCTCGTTTAAGTGAGGGAACACTACTTCGAAGTGCATGGCATGATCGCACTGTGATTGCAATGGGAGACAGTCTCATTGGCGTGCTTGATGGAATGAATTCCAGCGGATTGGTTGTGTCTTTGACTTTCGGAGGACGTAAAGTTGTAGGCGATGGTTTTGGAATGCCATTCATTCTTCGTTATGTCCTTGAGTTTTGCACTTCCATCAATGAAGCAGAGGCTGCTTTACGGAGAATTCCCTCTCACATGAGTTACAATATCATGTTGATGAATCGGAAAGGAGAGCATCGTTTGATGCAAGTCGCACCCGATCATCCTGCGGTTGTAACGGATCTCAGTGCATCTACAAACCACCAGGGCAAAGTCGATTGGCCGAAACAAGCAGCTTTCACCAAGACCATAGAGCGAGAATTGTATTTGCATGATATGCTAAATCAGGGTGGGAAAACAGGAGAGGAGATTGCTGATGAATTTCTAAAGGCACCACTCTTCAATCGAAAGTATCGCTTGGGATTCGGAACTATCTACACAGCTGTTTATAAGCCAAAGCAAGGAGCTATTGAATTGAGGTGGCCTGGACTTAAATTGCGGCAGACATTTAAAGAGTTTCAAGAGGGATTCACCTCAATTATTTACAGTGAAGCTGTTCCCCGTTCTACCACTCCTGCAATTTTAGATGCCCAACTTCAACTTGATTACGATGCAGCTGTAGAAGCCTATTGGGTGAAGTACGGTCGTTCTTGGGCCAACAAAGAGCATTCTGCAATGACCGAGTATTTAGATTCTTCGCAAGAGAAACCAATGAAGACGATTTCTCAACGTATCAAGGAATTGCTGGCAGATATGGAGGGAATGACGGAAAATGGTTCCGATCAACCCAAGCAGGAGAATCCCCAGGCTTGGACTCAAGTAAGCAAGAAATAGAAGAGTTTAAAGTTCCTCAATTCGAAGTTGAATTAATCGGTTTTATCTGGGCTTAACGTCCAAATCAATGCTTTTTCTTTTGTCGCTCTGAAGATAGTGTGGTGCTCTTCATTGGGTTCATCTGAGTATTTCCAGATAAGCTGAGTAGGAGCTTGATTCAGCAGTGTCTTTTCCAAATTTCTTGTGCTGTTGGAGATGTCCTCGGCAGAAGAGCCAGCAAACCAAAGTCTCTTTTCTTCGCTTGGCAACATTTTTAAATAGTCGCCAGCATTTTTTTCCAAATCCGATCCATTCCACCAGAGGGATGGGTCAATCGCAATGAAAAAGTCAAAACATTGAGGGCTAAGGAAAAATGTTTCCATCACAAAGAGACCAGCAAGAGATTCACCGATTATTCCCTTTTCATTGGTTGTTCGGTATTTCATGTCTATATCAGCGAAAAGTTCTTCTGTGATAAATGCCCTGAAGTTTATTGCGCCGTCAGTTATTGGACAATATTGAGCATCATCCTCAACTGAAGAAGGGCCGGTCATATCTCGTCCTCTCTCTGTATTTTCAATCCCAACCAAGATTATCGGAGGAATACTTTTGTTTTCTATGAGTTTTGCAAGTGTATTCGCTACATGTGGGAAATCTTCTTTTATTCCTCCATCGGGCATGTAGAGAACGGGCAATGAGTCTGTCTTTGTGCTGTAACCCTCTGGAGTCCAAACATTAATAACCCTCACTTCATCAACGAATTCAGAATCGATGCTGAAATTATCGTGCTTGGGGATGGGGTCAGTTTCGACAGGTTTTTCTTGACAAGAAGTCAAGATTGTAATGGCACAAACGAAATAGATTATTCTCATTGAGATGAGGTTCCAAGTATGTTGAAGGTTCATAGAATAGGCTTTGTTTAAAATTACAGAAGATTTCATTTCTACTTCTTTTACTTTGTCTTTAATGCTGACTGTTTTGAATTTGTAAGATTGAAAGTACATGTAAGAACACAGCTGTCGGCATTAGAAATCCTGCGATAAGCACATAAGGATAGGTCATAGCATCAAGCGGTAATAAAGGAATCTCACTTCCAAAAAGTTCAGGTTTATACATGGAAATTAGAAAAAGTACGATAACACTCGCAAGGACTGCTAGGCCAAGATAATTCCAATTTACAAGGAGTTTTTTAGGAAGCATTTTCTTGGTGTAGACAAGGTAAGCAAGAATTGGGGCTGTGAGGGCAAAAATCATATCGTAATTGTAGCCTTCAATGGTCACTTGGATATTAAAGATTCCCTGAGCCAAAGCGAGAACGAATAGTGTTTCAACAAGGACTCTAAACGACTGAAAATAAATTATCCAGTGTTCTGGGATATTGTGAATCCAGAGTTTATTTCTATTTCTAAACAAGAAAATTCCGGTAAACAGAAAGGAGGGGATAATAAATGCAAGGGCGAATAGAGGCGGGAATGCATAGGAGTTAAGAGCTCCAGATGAGCTGAGGATATAAATAAAAAGTTGCCACAAAATGAGACTAGCAATGAGTACCAGCTTATCCCATTTGCGGTAAACACTTGTAGCATTAATCGTCTTAAAACCAATGCGTATTAGGAATAGCGTGGTGATGAGGGTCAATCCGAGAAAGGCTAGTTTTAATTCCATTAGCTGGATAATTTCAATGGCTGATTCGATTGTTCTAGGGCTTTTTGTAGTGGATTTTTACTGCTCTAATCATGTCTGTATCAATTCTGACATCTGTCAGCACTTCAAATCCATGCCTAATGTAAAACTCTAGAGGCGATTGATAGAATTCACTATTCGCTTTTTTATCTGTGTCATGATCTATCACCCAGCCGTAGAACTCATCCAAATCATCCTTTATTCGTTCAATAATCATCGATCCGAGTCCATTGCCTTGTTGGTTTTCTCTGACAATAATGGAGAATCGAATCTCGCTATCTTTTTCAAAGTAAGCTCCCCAGGCTAACACAGTCTCCTCGCTATCGCAAATTAGATAGTGTTTGCTGTTCGTTGCATCATCAAACAGCAGATGAAATCTGTCCCTCAAGCTAAGCGGGTACTCATCATTCCACAAATTATTGATTTGTTGAGAATAGTATTCGGTTAAATGATTTGTAACTACTATTTCCAAAGTAAAAATGTTTGATCAATGAGTGTCTAATCTAAGTTAAAGGATATATTTTAGCTCATGTTTTTATTTCGTGTTAAACAGGTATAATTTCACCAATAGTGTTCATCTAGAAACCAACTTTTATGAAACCAATTATTCTCCTTTTATACACATTTTCTTTAATGAATATAGGATATTCACTTGACTTTGTAAATACTTCAGCGCTTAGATCTGTAAACCTAAGCTTTCATAATTCGAAGTCAATTTTTGGAGGTAATATCTTTGACGAAGATACAGGTTCTCAAATTGCTGAAGTCACTCTAGCTGAAAGGACGTTAAGTATAAAAAATGTTCCAGATAATGATCTCTGCGAAAATGCAATTTCAATTTCCTGCGGTAATCCAGTTTCGGGAAGTACAGTCGATGCAAGTCAAAGTGGTTTGGCCACTTTATCGTGTACAGGAGGAACACCTGCAGATGTCTTTTACACTCTAGATGTAGAATCAGGTAATGAATACACAGTAACTGTCGTTGGGGCTGACTTTGATGCAGTGCTTGCAATTTATAGTGGTTTATGTGACAACTTACTTGAACTTGCTTGCGCTGATAATGGCATCGGGACGGGTTTAGAAGAGTCTATCACATTTACGGCTACTACTACTGAAACAGTTATTATTCGGACCTACGATTGGAGTTCAACAGCAGGAGACTTCACAATTACCGCTTTGTGTACAACCTCGTCCATTGGTGAAAGTGATGTGTTTGCAGGAACTTATATATTTCCTAACCCAATAAGCGTCAATGATTTTTATGTCAACGCACCAAAACTAAACGGTGAACGAGTTGAAGTAATCATCAAAGATGTGGCCGGGAAGCAGATTTTTCACGAAAATTTAAATTGCTTTGGCAACAGAATTACGGTTTCTTTAAATAGAGTCTTGACTTCTGGTGTCTATCTGGTAACCCTTAAGAATTCTGACCAAGACTATACAATCAGATTATTAAAGGAATAGTTGTTATGGTGCTGTGAATCACGGCTTTCTCACTCATCCTTGCAACCAACTAGTAAGAGTGGGCAATTATAGGTTCAATTGTGGGCTTAGACTTGGCTAAACCTTTTTCAACTGTGAATCATTTTCATAGAGCTGATATTTTTTGGACAGCTATGAGAACGTATCTAAATCCCAAGTTTTAATTTCATGCAACTTCAGCAGCATTAAAAATATCTTGCAGCTCTTTTGCGATAGGGAAAGGCTTAAGCGGTGGAACATTTGCTCCACCTGGATTTCCAACCGGAATTTTCCCAACGAATGATTTTACACCTCCAAAAATAAGACGGGGAATCTGTCCAAGAATCTCTTTTCCACTTTTGATTTTAAATCCGAATTGCAACATCTTCCAATGCACATAGGAATGAGCGCAGGGGTAGCGCTGTCCGATAATATGTGCTCTTTCCAAATGATTCCAGGCACTCTTTAGATTTCCACTTGAATATTCAGTGCGGAATTTTTTCAATTCCAAATTATAAAATGGCTTTAGCTTTTTTGGAATAGTGGTATAAAGTTTCATGCTTGTATCAGTTCTAGTACTCAATTTTCATTGGTGATTATAGGATTTTAAAAGCTGTCCTAGTAATTTCATGAAAGCCTACTCCAGTTATTTAACTTGATTAAATTCTTATTCGCAATGTTCTTTTCGTTGTTTTTCATTTTTTGGGATAATGAAGGATGACGATTGTTTTTCCCATCCAATCTTCTGGTAGAAGCCTTCTTTGCCAGGGGCTGCAGTCAATGTGATAAACTCATATCCTTGCAATGCATCTTTCAAATTATTCACAATTGATTTTCCCAATCCTTGGTTTTGGTACTCGGGATGGATAACGACATCCACCAAGAGAGCATAATACCTTCCATCGTCTACAGTTCTTCCGAATCCAACAATCTCCTTTTGAACTTTGACAATGCAAACTACTGAGCTTTTATGAAAAGCAGCTGCAATTTCTGCCGGGTTTCTTTTTCCCCATCCAACCAATTGAAATAGTTCAGAAATCCTCTCCCAATTTACTGTATTCAGATCTGGATTAAGTATGATTTCTTTCATTTCAATTCGTTTTCATCCTTTAAAATAAAGCAGGCGTTGTGCTTGTCCATTCCGATGTGTGGATAATAGTCGACTGCCTTCGGAGCGGCCAGTAGAATAAGCATGGCATTTGGCGTTTCTTTCTTGGTCAATCGAATGAGTTCCTTGCCGATTCCGCGCTTCTGATAGGCATCATCTACCGCCAAATCTGAAAGGTAGGTACAATAAACGAAGTCGGTAAGCGATCTGGAAACGCCAATTAATTTTCCTTCATCGCGGGCTGTAATAATCAGATTGGCATTGTTTACCATCGCCGAAATTCTCTCAATATCGTCAACAGGCCTTCTTTCCCCCAATGTCGATTTAATGAGTACTTCTTTGAATTCGCTGGGAGACAGCTTGTTTTCAACTTGGTATGTTATCATAGTTTTCGCAACAAAAATTCAATCTAAAATTAATCCTTTGTTCTTCTCGTTGGGCTCAATGAGATCCCAACGATTTCCGCACAAATCCTCAAAGACTGCAACTCTTCCGTAGTCGAAATCTGTAGGCGGACGGACAAAGTTGATCTCTCTTTCGACCATTCTATCATAATCTCTAGTGAAATCATCGGTGAAGAGAAAGAGAAAAACCCGTCCCCCAGCTTGATTGCCTACACTTTTGAGTTGTTCTTCATTGGCAGCTTTAGCCAGCAACAAGGAACATTCTTTTGCTCCGGGTGGTGCTATCAATACCCAGCGTTTCCCATTCTCAATTTCACTGTCTTCAAGAAGTTTGAAATCTAATTTCTTGGTGTAGAACTCAATTGCGTCGTCGTAATCCTTGACTACCAAGGCTATGTGTGCTATACGCTGTCTCATCAATTGTAAAATTTGCGAAGGATTTTCTTTTTTGGAGTTGGCGAAGATGCTTTGATACTTCGTTTCAATCCAACTATATCAATACTTTTCAAATACTTGTCTCGCTGGTTAAAAGGACTGTCCTGAGAAAGATCGTCGCAGCCGCAATGAATATAACTGCCTATATGATTCTGATGCGATTCTTCGATAACGCTATCCTGGTAAAAATAAAACAGACTTGAAGCACTCACAGGATTGCACATTCCGGTGTTCTGAATCTTAGAGCAGCGATAGAGCAGCGCAATCAATTCTCCATTGAAGAGGTAGTATGTGCTGGAACCGCTGATATAAATAGACGGGCTACCAGACATTATTTTCACGAGACTATCATTTCTAAAAAATGCCCACAAGCTATTGCCGAGTGAGTCTGAGTTTTCTTGCATCACAAGGCTAGTGTCGCGGTCAATTTCCTCCATGAGTTTCCACATTTTATAAACTTTCATGCTGTCAGGTAGATTCTCCCGGATGACCTTTTCAAGTGTCATGGACGATTCGATGCTTTTGTACTCAAAGATTGAAACCGTATTCGGCAGATCAGCTTTGATACATGCCGCGAGCAAGCTGCAAATCAGAAGATTGACAAAATGCTTTTTCATGCTGGAGCAGAGTTTCTTTTGACAGGATTCATTTCAATTGAGGAGTTGTTGGAAGATTCACTAAACTGTGATTCTCAGATTCCTCATTTTAAACGCAAGTATACATCTATTAAGCGTTTAGCTTCGGGGGATTTTGTACTTTCAGACTGGCGGCGGGGTGGGTGGCCCCGTGGGGAATTAGCTTGTTGTTAATTGGTGGATGATCCCGTATGACCACCTTCGGTATTTTCATAACAACAGGTTTTGAAGCCCTTATCGTTCATCTTGAATTGCAATTTCTGGAATGCCCCAGCTGAGCATTTTCGTCGCGAGTGCATTGGGGAAAAACAGCTCTGGATAATACCTTTCTGGTTTTAGAATTTACTAAGGCGATTATTTTCCGATGTCTTCTCACACTTTTGTGAAAACCAGGATTTCAGAATTCTGCGACATTGTGGAAGAGTGCCATAACAAAGCCTCATCTATTTTATAGCCAAGATGCTCCGAAGTCAGAGTTCTAATAAGGGGATAGGGAGACTTTTGCTAGGATTAGCGCTCAGAAGTCAAATGGCTGTTTGTGCGCGAATGGTCAATCACTAATATTGGCAATTGTATAAAGTCCGGGGTGATTTATCACTTTTATTCCTTTGATATGAAGCTCAATGAATCCTTCATTTTCAAATTCAGCCAAGTGTCTGCTCAGTGTTTCAGGAGCTGTTCCAACAATTCTAGCGATATCCTTTTTCTTCAATGAAATTAGAGGAGATTCTTTTTGGGATCGCTTTTTAAAAGCATTTTCGAACATGATAAGTACGATTGCCAATCGCTGACGAACACTCTTTGTTTTTAGATCGACGATATGATTTTCTATAGATTGAATTCGTTCGCATAGAATTTTAATGAAGCCATTAGCGAAAGAATTATCTGTCAAAGCTTCATTAAAAATCGCTTTAGACACGAAGCGAACTTGACAATCATCTTCAATTGCCATAGCTGTTGAGGTATAATTTGTGCCTCTTACTAATGAAAGAAATCCGATAAAATTATCCGCAGTAGCGGTTCGAATGGCCGCATGCGAACCATCAGCCCCCAGGGTTGTCAATAAAATTGTACCGCGCTCAATAAAAAAGAGACCATTTGAAGAGCTGCCTTCTTTAAAAAGAATATCTCCATTGTTATAGGTTTGGGCTTCAATATCCTCGCCATCAGCGGCATCCGCTAAATTATTTAATCTGTGGAAAGATAAATTTCTGACTCCGCCCATTTTTTTTCTTGATTTGAATCAAGTCTTGATTGCTATCAACATTAATTTGAATCAAAGTTACTATTTTATCAATAATGGATTCAAAAACAAGACTACTCACAATGAATTTAAAACTGAACTCTTTATCTGAGATTAAGAATATGACTTAGCACTTTCAAGTGCATATGTCAATCAGAATATGCACTTTAGTTTCAAGACTCCTCAATGAGGAGTGAATTTAATTTCAAATGGAAAATAGTAGTAAATAAAACAGATCTAAAATTATGAATAACATGAATGATTATAAAAAGAATGCCCACAACTCGATTGATTCTCTATTCAATGAGATTGAACAGGTCAAGAAAAAAGCTGAGAATGCAAATGATGATCGCAAGGAATTCATCAATAAGAAAGTTGATGAGATTAATGAAAAGAAAGAAAATCTTCAGCACTGGTTTAAAGAGCTCTCTAGCTCTTCAGGAGAAGCGACTGATGATGTTAAAAAAGGGTTTGAAGAAGCCAGAGACTCATTAGCGAATGCTTGGACTAAGGCTAAGGAAGAGTTTAATTCTTAGAATTGATTGAAGGTGGAGCACGATGGCTGAAAAGCGCTAAGTGATAATCAATATTTATAAATCTAAAGAAGAAAAATGGAAACTATTCAAAATAATATTAAGAAAAAGACATATCGAAAATTGGGATTCACGGCATTGGAAACAGTCGAAATTGTTGAGCCGATGAACGAATTATTGGCGAATTATAATGTTCACTATCAGAAATTGAGAAACTTTCATTGGAATGTTACTGGTAGAGATTTCTTTGACTTACACGGTAAATTCGAAGAGATGTATGATGAAGCCAAGCTAGACATTGATGCAGTAGCTGAACGAGTGAGAGTATTTGGACAAAACCCGGTCAGCACAATGAAGGACTATTTAGAAATGTCAGAAATCAAAGAGATTGAAACACGTTTGACTGGTGTTCAAATGGTAGAGGAAAGCTTAAAAGATATGCAGGTGCTACTTGGCCATATGGTTGCAGTGACTGATGCGGCGATTAACATGGGTGATGTAGGTACTGAGTATATGATAAATATCATGATCAATAAAATGGAAACAACACATTGGATGCTAACCGCTTGGATGAATAATGGAAAATGAAAAGAGATACTTTACAGTGGTCGAATAAGTTAAAATCATTTTCATGTCTCGTTGTGTCTGACTTAACTGTTTGTTTTAATCAGTAAGTTGAATTCAGTAAAGACAATATCTGTGTACTTTAAATTTCAAAATTACCTGTTGATTTGCCGGAAATGGATTGTGGATGGTTAAACTCTTAAGAAATGGAAACAAAAGCAGACTTGAATAAGCAAATTCTTGAATTAACTATTGAAATAAGATCAAAGCATCCTACCTTATCAAGTTTTTTGGATGAAATGCCTATTACCATTGCGAGTGACCCCAACCCTAAAGTGGATACTGAAAAACTAAAAGAATACCTTGAGTCTCTGAAGAGGCTGATCAAGCAGAATACTTGAAAGAACCAGAGGCAATTGGTTAACTCGTCTGCCTATTCTCTTGAAGGAGTAGATCTACTAGGCCCAGCGGATTTTATACTTTCAGACTGGAGGCGAGGTGGGTGGCCCCGTATTGATTTAGATTGAAAATCCAAGAACCTGACTAAACCTATTTCAGCGAATTTACTTCATTATTTTGCATATACTCCCCAATCAACTTTTCTGTTGAATGTTCACTTTTAGAAAGCGATTCGATAATTGATTTCCGCTCATTCTCTTTTTTGTTTTGACTCAGCTTTTCCTTGGATTCCAACTTTGAAACCCGAATCTCAAAAGCTACAATTCCCTTGGCCATTTTCGATTTGTAATCAGTTGAAAGTGAGTCCCATTGCTCTTTGTATGCCGGCTCGAAATTCTCCATCATAGATTCTAAAACTCCAAATAACTCAGCCTCATCAGCGATAATTCTAGCTTTGCCATAGGCATGAATTGAAATGTAATTCCACGTAGGGACATTTTCCTTTTTATCATAATGCTTGGGAGAGATATAGGCATGTGGCTCTGAGAAAATGACCAAGCTTTCATTGCTCTCTAGCTGCTTCCACTGTTCATTGGCTTTTGCGAAGTGAGAAGTGATGACTATATCCGCATCTTTCTCAGAAATCACAAAGGGTAAGTGAGTAGCAACAGGAGATAGTTCGATTGTTGTGACTATAATCCCAAAATTGAAACGCTGCATAAAGGCAATTGCCTCATCCTTGTCTTTTCCTTGGTAATGCTTGGGTATATACATCGCTGTGTTGAGTTTTATGGCTATAATATGGCCATATCCTAATTAGTATTGAGTCAATATCGAAAGTCTGTTTTGACTTTAAAATATTGCAGGATTTAGCAATTGTTTTATTGAATGTAGTCAATGCTAGATTATCTTAGGTGAATAGTTTGCTCTAACATTGACGTCCTACTTGACAATCTTGTTGTTCCTCTTTTCTTTTTTTAGGAGTTAGATGCATTCCACTGTGGCAGCTTATACTTCTGTTTTGTTCTTGAACCAAAGCTTGATTCAAAAAATAAAACTTTAAGTGTTTCAGTTTCTACAATAGTCCTTTGCGACTTAAGTCACATTGGGAGTAGAATCATGTCAATACATTTGTAGAGTGAATATTCACTAACATCAATTCGGATCATTATGAATGGAAAGAACAACATTGCTATCGGATTCCTGACCATGGGATTATTTATGGCTTATGGCTTCTTGTTAATTTATCTTCGGGATTTCGCACCGGGCAAGCAGGCTTGGGTAGATTCATACAGTTCAGGCAAGCATTTTGAAACCAGATTGGCACATGTGCATGGTAACTTATTCGCTTTTTTGAATATCGTCATCGGTTATCTTTTACTACATTACCGTGATAGTCTTGCGAATGTGAAACGCATTTCATGGCTGTCGATTATTGGATTACTCATGCCCCTTGGAATTCTGGCCGAGGTTTATCTTGGAGCACCACCCATTTTCGTTTTAATTGGTGCAATTGCTATGACTGCGGCCGTTATATGGCTAGGAGTCGCTTTTTACAAGATGCGTTTACTTCCAACAGAATAAAAAAATAAAAATCACACTATGAAAACAACAAATGCAATAGGGTTAGACCCGAAGAAAGCCGCACAATTGAGTAAAAAGCTCAATTTATTATTAGCTGATTATTCCATCTTCTATCAAAATACAAGAGGATTTCACTGGAATATAAAGGGAGAGAAATTCTTTGAGCTCCACCTAAAATTTGAGGAGTTGTACAATGACCTTTTGCTTAAGGTAGATGAAGTTGCAGAGCGGATTTTAACGCTTGGACATACACCAGAACATACCTATTCTTCGTATGCCAAAGTTGCGGGTATTAAGGAGAGTCCAAAAGTAGCCGATGGAATAAAAGCTGTAGATCACATCTTGGAATCATTCAAGACATTAATCGTTCTACAACGAGAAATTCTTAACCTAGCATCTGATGCCAATGATGAAGGTACCAATGCCCTGATGAGTGATTACATTCGCGAGCAGGAGAAATTGGTTTGGATGTACTCTTCATTCCTCAAGAAATAATTTAATGGAAGCGACCATTTCTAATCGTCAATTGGAAATTATTGAAGCGGCTGGACGCATTCTCTGTACAGCTGGTGTGGGAGCTCTGACGACCAAGAATCTTGCTGCGGAAATGCATTTTTCCGAAAGCGCACTCTACCGTCATTTCAAGAATAAGGAAGAAATTGTAATCTCCCTGCTTGAGCATATTGCTGAAGAATTGGACAATCGTTACCGTTTGAATTTCGATCCAGAAGCGTCGCCAGTCATCCAGTTTCAGACAATCTTTGTTCAACAGTTTGATTTCTTTCAAGAGAACCCACATTTTGCTGTGGCAGTATTCTCAGAGGGATTGATGACGGAGAATCATAAGCTGAATGTGGCCATTGCTCAAATCATGGAAGTGAAAAAGAGACACCTGAGTCCGATTATCGAACGAGGTAGAAAATCTGGCGATTTCAGAAATGACTTAAGTACAGAAATGATTCTTCATATCGCAATGGGCGCTGTGCGATTTCAGCTTTATAAATGGCGTGTTTCAGGATTCAAATCTAAAATTCGAGAAGAGGGTGAAATACTTATCGACTCAGTTTTAAAACTATTAACTCCATAATTAAATACCATGAAAATGAGATTTTTCACTTTAGTTTTAACAAGCCTTTTCTTGGCAATAGCAAACTTTAGCTTTGCTCAAGAACATGACCACTCCAAAGAAGCCATTGAACTTAACAACGGTAAAAAATGGAAGGTAGACAGTAACATGATGACTCACATCAAGCAAATGGAATCTGATGTTAAAACAACGACATCTGCAAAGAACAAAGATTTCAGCACCTTGAACACTCAGCTGCTAAAAGGCATCGCTGCGCTCACTTCGAACTGTACTATGACGGGGCAAGCACATGATGAGCTGCACAAGTGGCTGGTTCCATTTATAGGAACAGTAAATGAGTTCAATGATAAGTTGAATGTAAAAGAACAGCAGCTTTGGTTTGCAGAGGTTCAGGATGCAATGAAAGAATTCAATACTTATTTCAACTAAGCGATGAACGTAAACGAGAAACATGCAAGCGACAAAGGTGTTTCGGCTCAATCACTTTTTAAAGGTGAAACCGGAGCTGTTATTGCCTTACAAATTTTAAAAGGCGAAATGTTAGCTGAGCATATCACTAAGATACCTGCCATGTTGCTTTGCATTAATGGAGAGGTGGTTTTTAATAATGAGAAGGGTATAGAACTAGCACTCAAAGCTGGGGATTATGTGGATATAGAACCACTTGTAAAGCATTGGGTGAAAGGAGTGGAGGATAGCCAACTGGTCTTGATGAAGTGATTCTGAGGGTTCTAGAGTTTGCGGTTTAAGGGGTCTAGATGAGAAGGGCGGGAGAGTTCCTACCTTATAACATCATAAACGCTCAAGCTTTTATCTCCCGTTTTTCTGAATAATCCCATTTCAATTCCAGCTTTGAGATCTCGACT
>Ga0222689_1000086_pt1 | contig 53160 bp, 49 predicted proteins | sample AntAcemetage1231_FD_179838 | JGI IMG/M metagenome (GOLD analysis project Ga0222689, IMG submission 179838) | Saline water microbial communities from Ace Lake, Antarctica - #1231 | ecosystem: Environmental > Aquatic > Non-marine Saline and Alkaline > Saline | place: Antarctica: Ace Lake...
ACCTATGTAAATTGCTTCTTCCACATATGCGGCTTTCAAGAGAGGTTTTTTGTTCTTCTTCCTGAATTCCTCTATGAGCTTAGCCGGTACGTTGCCAACTTCTGAATACATGATGGCTGTTGGGCCAGCAAGTACACTCTTCAGTTCGCTGTAATCGCGACCTTCTACCTTGTCAAATGCTTTTTCAAGGAGTTTGTTCTTTACAACTGTAAGTTGAACATTCTTCTTAAAGCATTCTCGGCGAAGTTTAGCAGTCGCTTCGGCGTTCAGCTCAGAGGTGTCAGTCAGATAGAAGATATTGCTATTCGCAAGCTTCTCTGAAAGCTCGTCAATGAGTGCTGTTTTTTCTTCGCGTGTCATTGTTGTGCTGAATTATCCGCAACGGCTTAAACTGCCACGGCTTTGGGTTCTACATTTACTCCGGGACTCATAGTACTCGAGAGGCTAATACTTCTGATGTATGCGCCTTTTGCAGCGGCAGGCTTCAGTTTAACAAGTGCTTGGAGAATTTCTCTAGCGTTGTCAACGAGCTTGTCTGCATCGAAAGAAACTTTTCCAACAGAGGCATGGATAATTCCATACTTATCTACCTTAAAGTCAATCTTTCCAGCTTTTACATCAAGTACAGCCTTTCCAACTTCCATAGTAACGGTTCCGGTTTTAGGGTTTGGCATCAATCCTCGGGGACCGAGAATTCTACCTAAAGCCCCAACCTTACCCATCACACTGGGAGTGGTTATAATAACATCAACATCGGTCCATCCGCCTTTAATCTTTGTCAGATACTCGTCAAGGCCAACATGATCCGCGCCTGCTGCTTTTGCTTCCTCTTCCTTATCGGGAGTACACAGCACCAGCACGCGCACATCTTTACCTGTCCCGTGGGGCAGTGAAACTGTACCACGAACCATTTGGTTGGACTTTCTGGGATCGACTCCGAGGCGGACTGCGATATCTACAGATGCATCATATTTTGTAGTGGAAATTTCCTTTACAATTCCTGCTGCATCCTGAAGATTGTATGACTTTTGATCATCATACTTCTCCATCACGGCCTTTCGGTTCTTTGTTAATTTTCCCATTTGGATAGACGTTTAATCTGACTTAGAAAGGACGAGGACCAGTGACTTTAATACCCATTGATCTTGCTGTTCCAGCAACCATCATCATTGCTGATTCTGGTGTAAAACAGTTAAGATCAGGCATCTTGTCGTCTGCAATTGTACGGACTTGCCCCCAGGTAACATTACCTACTTTCATGCGGTTAGACTCAGAAGATCCCTTCTTGAGTTTTGCCGCTTCCATAAGTTGAATTGCTACTGGTGGCGTTTTAACGATAAAGTCAAATGACTTATCGGAAAAGACCGTAATCACGACTGGCAAAACCTTACCGGCTTTATCTTGGGTTCTAGCGTTAAACTGCTTACAGAATTCCATGATATTCACCCCTTTAGCACCGAGTGCCGGTCCTACTGGGGGAGACGGGTTGGCTGCACCTCCGCGGATTTGCAACTTAATTAGTCCTGATACTTCTTTAGCCATATTACTGGTTATGTATAGCTACCGCAATCGTGCAAGGGGAAGCATTGTAAAAATGACAATGCACGGTGCGTGTTCGCTTCTTTAATTTAACTTTCTTTCTCTACTTGCATATACCCCAACTCAAGAGGTGTTTTTCTGCCAAAGATCTTCACCATCACTTTCAACTTCTTCTTCTCTTCGTTGATTTCTTCAATCACACCGTGGAAGTTGTTGAATGGTCCGTCAATAACTTTAACTGTTTCACCTTCAATGAACGGAATGTTCAATTCTTCGTCGGTCTCTGCTAGCTCATCCACTTTACCAAGAATTCTGTTCACCTCTGACATTCTTAGTGGCAGTGGTTCACCTCTTTTCTCAGCTCCGAGGAATCCAATAACATTGGTAATGTTCTTTATAACGTGAGGTATCTCACCTGTCAAAGCAGCCTCGATTAAAACATAACCAGGGAAAAAGTTTCTTTCCTTGCTTACCTTCTTACCATTTCTGATTTGATATATTTTCTCCGTAGGAATTAGTACTTGACCGATATAATCTTGCAGTCCAAGTGCACTAATTTCACTTTCGATATATTCCTTTACCTTCTTTTCCTTCCCGCTAATCGCACGAACAACATACCATTTTTTCTCTAGGTCTGCCATAGTTCCTTACTTCAATAGGTATTCGTATGCAAACCCAAGGATACCTTTCCAAACAGATCCGCTTGCATTAACTCCAAATACATAATCCATAACGAACACCAACAAGGCGATGATTAGTGATGCGATGAACACCAACACCGAACTTGATTGAAGCTCTTGCCAATCCGGCCAGCTTACCTTATGGACCAATTCGTCGTAAGACTCAGCAATATAAGATTTCATACCTGCCATAATGTTATTCTTTGCACGGGTGGTAGGATTTGAACCCACGGCCCTCGGTTTTGGAGACCGATGCTCTACCAGCTGAGCTACACCCGTTTATGCAGAAAATGAAGGTGGTCACCGAAAGCGGTTCCACCCTCATTTTATGCTTATTTTTTATGAGGCTATTAAGCGATAATTTCAGTCACCTGACCAGCTCCAACAGTACGTCCACCTTCACGAATCGCGAAACGCAAACCTTTATCCATTGCAACAGGTACGATCAATGTAACTTCAATTGTCACGTTATCACCCGGCATTACCATTTCGCGACCAGCCTCTAGGTTGATCTCTCCAGTTACGTCTGTAGTTCTGAAGTAGAACTGAGGACGATATCTGTTATGGAATGGAGTGTGACGTCCACCTTCTTCTTTCTTAAGTACGTAGATTTCAGCCTTGAACTTCGTGTGAGGAGTAACCGACCCAGGAGCTGCGATAACCATACCACGGCTAATGCTTTCCTTGTCAACTCCACGAAGAAGTAGACCTACGTTGTCACCAGCTTGACCATCATTAAGGATCTTACGGAACATCTCAACTCCAGTTACTGTAGACTTCAATTTCTCATCACCCATTCCGATGATATCAACTTCGTTTCCAGTGTGGATTTGACCAGTTTCGATACGACCTGTAGCAACAGTTCCACGACCAGTAATTGAGAATACATCCTCAACTGGCATTAGGAAAGGCTTATCGATAGCACGAGGTGGAATTTCGATCCAAACATCTACTTGGTTCATCAACTCTTGTACAGTAGCTTCCCACTTCTCATCACCATTCAATGCTCCTAAAGCAGAACCTTGAACAACAGGAGTGTTGTCACCATCATACTCATAGAAAGAAAGAAGATCACGGATCTCCATTTCTACTAATTCAAGTAGTTCAGGATCATCTACCATATCCACTTTATTCATGAATACAACGATACGTGGAACACCAACTTGACGTCCAAGAAGGATGTGCTCTCTTGTTTGTGGCATTGGACCATCAGTCGCAGCAACAACCAAAATAGCGCCGTCCATCTGAGCAGCACCAGTTACCATGTTCTTTACGTAATCCGCGTGACCTGGACAGTCAACGTGGGCGTAGTGACGCGTAGCAGTCGAGTACTCTACGTGTGATGTGTTAATCGTAATACCACGCTCCTTTTCTTCAGGTGCGTTGTCGATTGAATCAAAGCTTCTTGCTGCCGACGTACCTGCTTTGGCGAGTACGACAGTAATAGCTGCAGTAAGTGTTGTCTTACCGTGGTCTACGTGACCGATAGTGCCGATGTTAACGTGCGGTTTTGAACGGTCGAATGTTTCTTTAGCCATAGCCAGTTGTTTTTTATTACTCCGCTGAGTTTTAATTGATTGATTTTAATATGCCTGGAGCCAATGACGGGAATTGAACCCGTGACCTCTTCCTTACCAAGGAAGCGCTCTACCCCTGAGCTACATCGGCGTCATCAAAAAGTGGAGCGGAAGACGGGATTCGAACCCGCGACCCTCAGCTTGGAAGGCTGATGCTCTACCAACTGAGCTACTTCCGCCTTTCAATGAATCCGTTGTGTGGGGAGAGCAGGATTCGAACCTGCGAAGGTGTAACCAGCAGATTTACAGTCTGCCCTCGTTGGCCGCTTGAGTATCTCCCCAAAATTCAAAGTTTAAGAGCCGGTGGAGGGACTCGAACCCACGACCTGCTGATTACAAATCAGCTGCTCTAGCCAACTGAGCTACACCGGCAATTTTCTTCAATACTAATAAAATAAGAACGCAAAAAAAGCACCCCTTCTACTGAAAAGGAGTGCAAATGTACTGAAAGATTCCTTCCGTACAAAAACTAGTTGCAAATTTTTAAAAAAGGATTGAAAATAATCCGAAATTCATCACTTCACTAACTTGGCTTTATGCCTGCGAATTTGTCTTCGAAGTGCTTCAACTGCTGTGTCTATAGACTCTTCAAAGCTTTTACATTGTCTCTTTGAAAATAAGTCCTTCCCTGGAACAAAAAGTTTGATCTCTGCGATTTTATTCTCCTTACTCTCTGCCTTGTCTAATCTTAAGTATACCTCTCCACCGATAATTTGATCATGGTATGTCTCCAACTTCCCTACTTTCTCGTTAATAAAATCAATTAATTTTTGATCTGCATCAAAATGTATAGAATGAACTTGTAGCTGCATATGTGTTATTTTTTTCCTTTTGGGTGTGTATTACTATAAACGTTCTTTAACTTCTCAATCGTATTGTGGGTGTAAACTTGGGTCGCTGCCAAGCTTGAATGACCCAGTATTTCTTTTATTGAATTGAGGTCTGCACCGCGATTCAACAAATGTGTCGCAAAAGTATGCCTCAAGATATGTGGGCTTTTTTTCTGCTGTGTTGTCACCATGCCAAGGTAATGATTCACTTTGCGGTAAACAAAACCTGGACTAAGCTTTTTCCCCTTATCGTTGTTCAATAAATAGGCATCATGTTCAGAGTCAGGACGTTCATCAATATAATCATTTATCAAACTGATAAGTTCATCACCGATTGGAATAAATCTTTCCTTATTTCTCTTGCCAAGAACTTTCATCAACTTGCGGATAGGGTCTATATCATCCACCCTAATTCCAATTAACTCTGCTCTTCTTATACCGGTTTCATAAAGGATGGTTATTAGAAGCTCGTCTCTTTTTCCGAAAATACTATTCTCAAATAGTGAGGAGTTAAACAAACGCTCCATGGGGATTTCTTCAACATATACTGGAAGGCGTTTCGATAGTTTAGGCGCAGTGATGGTTGAAAGTGGGTCGTTCTCGACGATGCCCTCCTTTCTCAGAAAACGAAAATATGATCTTAAGCTAGATAGTTTACGATGGATGCTGCGTTTAGCCAATCCAGATTCCATGAGTTCAACGAGCCATGAACGGACCATTGGAGTGCTGGCCTCAGACATTTCTTCTAACTCATAAGTTGTCAAGAGGTAATCCTGAAACTGCCTCAAGTCCCTCCTATAAGCCTCAACAGTATGAATAGAGCTCCGCTTTTCGGCTTCTAACCATTGAATAAAGGAGTCTACATGTTTCATGAACGAAAAAAGGGCGAAAATTCGGACATATCCAAATTTTCACCCTAAAGTATTTTGAAATAGACTAAAATTAGTCTTCTTTCTCTTGCATTTGATTTTTGTACACTGCCTTCTTAATTTGCTCACGCTTAGTGATTGATGGCTTAGTGTAATATTGGCGATCACGAAGTTCGCGTACGATACCTGTTCTGTCGAATTTCTTTTTGAATTTCTTCAGAGCTCTCTCGATGTTTTCACCTTCTTTTACAGGAATAATTAGCATGTTCTTTCTTATTTCAGGGCTGCAAATGTACACATATTTTTATTTCGTGCAAAGCAGATTCAAATTTTATCCTTTTAATACTTCTCTTGAAATGACGAGCTTTTGAATTTCAGAAGTTCCTTCACCTATAGTGCAGAGTTTAGAATCCCTGTAAAATTTCTCAACAGGAAAATCTTTGGTGTATCCATATCCTCCAAATATTTGAACGCCTTCGGTAGCACAACGTACAGCTACTTCAGAGGCATAGTACTTCGCCATAGCGCTCTCTTTGGTGCATTTCAATCCATTATTTTTCAAATAAGCAGCTTGATACAACAACATTTCAGCAGCTTCAATTTCTGTTGCCATATCTGCCAGTTTAAATGCAATGGCTTGAAAACGCGAAATGGCTTGTCCAAACTGCTCTCTTTCTTTTGAGTATTTTATTGAAGCATCAAGAGCCCCTTTTGCAATTCCTAAGGACAGAGCTCCAATAGAGATTCTACCTCCATCAAGTACTTTCATGGCCTGCACGAAACCTTCTCCCACTTTTCCAATGACTTGACTTTCATGAACTCGGCAGTCGGAGAAAATTAATTCTGCAGTTTCAGATGCCCGCATACCGAGTTTATTTTCCTTCTTTCCAGCTTCAAATCCTGGGGTAGATCTTTCTATGATGAATGCTGTGATTCCGTGGCTATCAAGCAATTCGCCTGTACGGGCGAGTACAACAGCAACATCACCGCTGACTCCATGTGTGATCCAGTTTTTTGTTCCATTCAAGACCCAATACTCACCGTCTTTTACAGCCGTGGTTTTCATCCTCATAGCATCAGAACCAGTATTGGCTTCGGTCAATCCCCAAGCTCCAATCCATTCTGCTGATGCCAGCTTTGGCAGGTACTTCTTCTTTTGATCTTCACTCGCAAATTGAAGTATGTGACCTGTGCACAATGAATTATGCGCTGCTACCGACAATCCTATCGACCCACATACTTTTGATATTTCTTCAATAACAACGATGTATTCATTATAGGAAAAACCGGAACCTCCGTATTCAGTGGGTACCAATACCCCCATCATACCGAGTTCGCCCAGCTTCTTAAACACTTCAACTGGAAAGTATTGACTTTCATCCCATTCCATGAAATGGGGTCTGATTTCTTTTTCAGCAAAATCAATTGCCATTTGGGAAATCATTTTTTGATTCTCATTCTGGTCAAAGTTCATTTCTTTGTTTCAGAATTATAAAGGTTAGACATAGGTCGCCAAAGATATGGTATTTTCAGAGTATGGGGCAAGTCGCTTGCGACCGGGTAAAAAGGCCAACTCTATCAAGAAGTTAAACCCAATAATCTCTGCTTTGTTCATGAGTACAAGCTCTGCAGCAGCGAGTGCCGTTCCTCCAGTGGCTAGCAAATCATCATGTATTAGCACTTTCTGACCTGGTTTGATGGCGTCTTTATGAATTTCAACCACAGAAGAGCCATATTCCAGATCGTAGGCGTATTTATGCACGTCGGCTGGTAATTTACCCTCTTTTCGAACTGGAACAAACGGAATTTCAAGGGCAATTGCCAATGCCATTCCAAAAATAAATCCACGACTTTCAATTCCTACAATCACATCGGGTTTATTCTTCTCGTTTACCCGAGCTAAGAAATTGATAATGCTCCGATTGAGCTCTGTGTCTTGAAGCATAGGCGTGATGTCCTTAAAGAGAATTCCTGGATTCGGAAAATCTGGAACTTCACGAACTTTCGATTTTATTTGAGCATCAATTTCCTTCGCAGAGATCGACATATGGTTTTATTTTAGTGTAGAGGGAGTCGCTAATAACTCCAACATCCAACAATTGATTGATTCGCTTGAATTCTCCGTGTTGGTTGCGGTAGGCAATTATGACACGTGCAATTGAATGCCGAATATAAGGATGATTCGAGAGTTCTTCTTCATCGGATTGGTTAATGCATATTTTTTTCGCGAGACTAGGGTCTAGGGTAAGTTGCTCTAAAGCCATGGTCCTGTTTTCTTCGCGGAAACCGTAAACCTCTTTCAATTGACCTAAATCTTGAAATCCTCCGATAAGGTTGCGGTACTTGATGATCCGTTGGGCTGTAATTGGCCCAATTCCCCTAACAATTAACAATGAAGCGCTATCAGCAGAGTTTAGCTCTATACTTTGTAAGGTTTTCGGCACAGCTTTCCATTCTCTTTCTGGTGATTCAACGTTGAAGTTGATTGGAGCATCATTTTTCGGTTGAACTGGAGAATCCCATTCAATAAATTCGTTCCATCGGGAAAGCATGGTTGAATCGACTGCATAGGCTTTCAGCAAGGATTGTGGATTGTAGAAGCCGCCAATTGCCCTGCGATAATTCAGCACTGAAGCAACTTGTTTGGGTGACAATCCCAATTTTATCCAGCCAGCAGAATCGAGCCGATTGGGATTGAATTTAAACAGTTCAATTGGTTCTTGTTTGGATTGTGATGTCCTTGACGCAACAAAGGCGGCGAATAGGTCAGCATCATTAGATTCGGACCATACCTCGACTTCTTGAGGGATAAATCTATTGAGAATTTGCACTACTAGTATCAATCCAATGATCACATAAGCTCCCCTCCTCTCTGAAGCAGAAAGCTTAATAAAATTCGATATGTCTTTCATTTATACGTCGAAATTCAAGAAACACTTATTTGTACTTCTTAATATCTCCGGATCTGACGCGTTTGAAATAATCTCTAAGATCTTCTCTAACTTCTTTAGACAGAAGCAGAAGTCCTAAAATATTTGGAAATGCCATTCCCAGAATCATCATATCTGAGAAATCTAGAACAGCTCCTAATCCAACTGATGAACCTAAAACTATGAAAATGAGGAAAATCAGCTTATAACCGTAATCCATGGCTTTGCTCTTTCCAAACAAATACTGCCAAGACTTCAGTCCATAGTATGACCATGAGATCATTGTAGAGAATGCAAAAAGGATAATCGCGATCAATAGCACCCATTCAAACCAATGGAAAATACTGCTGAAGGCTGCGGATGTGAGTTGTGAACCGGTCATATCTCCTGGATCTTCAGCGAACCCGGTGAAGATCAGTACCAATGCAGTCATGGTACAAACCACGACAGTATCAATAAATGGCTCAAGCAAGGCCACAATACCTTCGCTTACAGGCTCTTGAGTTCTGGATGCACTGTGGGCAATTGATGCAGATCCAACACCTGCCTCATTCGAAAATGCTGCTCTTTGGAATCCGACAATTAGCACACCGATCAATCCACCTTTCATAGCTGTTGGATTGAAAGCGCCATCAAATATTGCTGCAAAGGCATTACCAATTTGGGCGAAATTCATGAAGATTATAATAAGGGCGAAAAGCACATATATCCCAACCATGAAAGGAACAATTTTATCGGTCACTTTAGCGATGCTCTTGATTCCACCAATAATCACGATACCTACCAAAAGCGAAAGAATAATACCAAAGTAGACTCCATAATTAGCGACTTCAGGGATAGCTCCACTCAGCTGTGCAAATGCCTGATTTGCTTGAAACATGTTACCTCCTCCTAAGGAGCCTCCTACACAAAGGATAGCGAATATAACAGCTAGCACCTTTCCCAATCCACCTAAGTTTTTACGCTTCAATCCTTGACTGAGGTAATACATCGGTCCACCAGAAACTTGACCTTCTTCATTGATTTCACGGTATTTCACACCCAAGGTACATTCCACAAATTTCGAGGACATTCCGAGAAGACCTGCTACAATCATCCAAAAGGTTGCTCCTGCTCCACCAAGACTGATAGCCACAGCTACACCGGCAATATTTCCCAGTCCAACTGTGCCCGAAAGTGCAGTCGTTAATGCTTGAAAGTGGCTGACTTCTCCTTTATCGTTTGGATTGTCATACTTGCCTCGAACCAGTTCAAGGGCATGTGTAAACCCTCTCAGATTCACGAATTTCATTCGGATAGTGAAGAAAATGGCGCCTAAGACTAACCAAACCACAACCAGAGGAATTCCTTGTTTGATAGGTTCTCCGTTCTTGTGTGTCACGATAGAGCCCTTTTCATCTCTGACTATAGGATCATAGACTCCTATAGCCTCGAAAGGATCCCAGAATAATACATTTCCGATAACCGCCACTACAGGTGCGAATGAAGAATTCAATTTTTCTTCTGCTGATTCAGCAGGAATCATCCCTTCTACCAACACACTGTCTCCGGAAGCATCCTTCACCTTAAGTGTAAAACCAAGCCCCTCGTCTAATCCTTTACATATAGCTGACGTTTGAGGAACAGATTGCTTAGACCATTGATATGTATAAGGTTCTACTCCACCACTCGCAATTGCCGTTGCTTGTCCATTCTTTATTTCCGAATCTGGATTTACTAAATCCAGCTCAACGATCAATTGAGCATTAAGTAGAAAGGCAATCGATAAAAAGCAAGCGGTTAGAATAAGTTTCATAGGAATTCTTTAGGTCACAAAAGCTGAAAATTAAGAAATTCAAGTCGAACGACTCTCGATTTGTACAAAAAAGCCAGATTACTTCTTCGGCGGAATCCCAAGTAATCGATTCAAAAGCTTGATTTGTTGAGAGTTACCCAAAACAAACAACTTAGAATTAGGGATTAAACGTGTATTTGGCCCAGGATTAATGATATACTCGCCTGAACTGGTCTTAAACCCAATGATGTTCACTCCGATTCGGTTCCTAACTTCAAGTTCACCCAAGGTTTGGTATTTGAAATTATCGGGGAGATCTGTGAAAGCCACTTCTTCCAAATCAATTTCACCAGAACCTTGAATCGAGATATGATCTAAGAACTCAATAACATCAGGGTTAACAACCAAAGAAGCCATGTGTACACCCCCTACCTTATCTGGCATAATGACATTGTTAGCACCAGCTATTTTCAACTTTTTTACTGAGGTAGACTTTGATGCTCTGGATATAATAGTGAGGTTTTTATTCAACTCCCTCGCCGTGAGAACAACATAAAGATTCTCGGCATCGTCAGGCAGGGTGGTAATTAATGCCTTCGCACTGGCTATACCAGCCTTCATTAGGTTTTCATCTTTGGTAGCATCACCTCTAAGAGAAGCCCATTTCGTGGTTTCTACCAAGCGAGTGAACCTTGACTCGTTGCGTTCAAGCACGACAAACTTCTGACCGTGGTCTTTAAGCTCACTTGCCACCATCTCACCTACTCGACCGTAACCACAAACGATGGTGTGCCCGCTCATTTTTTCGATTTCCTTGTTCAATTTGAAAATTTTATAATAGTTACGATAAAACCCTCCAATCACGTAAGAGGTAATAGCTGTTATGGCATAAGCGAATGTACCAAAACTTGTAATGATTAAGATTGCTGTGAAGATTCTTCCAGTGTCAGAAAGAGGTTTCACCTCTCCATAACCAACCGTTGAAATAGTGATTATGGTCATGTAGAAGGCTTCACTGAAAGTATAATTCTCAATCATCATATAACCACTGACCCCAATGACAATGATTGAAATCAACACAATTATGGCAATATAAATGCCTGAAAATATATTAAAGTCTCGCTGCAATTGACCAAATTAATCCAATTCCCAAACTGTACTTCGGTTCGCCTTAGGCTTGAAATAATCTTTATTCTCGAGAATAAAGGCCATTGCGAGGTACACAATTACTGGGGAACCAAGGGTCAAAAAAGACAAATAGATAAATGAAAGTCGGACCTTATGTGCTTTTATTCCAAGCTTTTGACCCCACCAGGTGCAAACACCAAATGCTTGTTTTTCGAAATGGTCAAATGTCCTTTGTATCATGGGTTGTAGTCCTTACGAGAATTTGTTTTCCAATGAGGCAAGATAAGCATTTTTTTGCTGAGCAACATTCCTTGAAACTGTGAATTAAAGCTTGAGTATCTCCGGCATTTTCAGGGTATACTTGTAGATCATGCCATTTCTTAGTTATTCTATTCTCCTCTGCCTTCAGTTGATTCAAGAGTTGGATGGCGCGATCGATTAATTCTTGTTTTGCGTTTAATCTTCCCATAGCAAACATAACAGGTACAATTGCGTGAAGGATAATTCGCTCTATGGTGAGATCTCCTAGTGCGGCCGATTTCTCCTTCACTGGGCTGCCAAATCTATAATGTCTATTCCAGTATTCATTAGGATTTGCGCCTAATTTCTGTTTTAACCACTCCAAAGAATTTTCGGCAGAGAGTAGTTCAGAAATAGGATAGACCGCTCTCAACACCGTTGCCAATTGAGCAATTCTAATACTAGGAAAAGCTGAAGGATGCATTCGATGATACCTGAAAATTGAGGCGTTCATCTCATGGAACCCTAACATCCTTTTCCAAAACTGATATTCCTTTTGAAGAAGAATTGGATAGGGTTCATGAAGTTTCCCATTCAGCATTCCAGATTGACCAAATAGCACAGCTTCCAAGGAATCATTTCTAATGCGATAGCGAGCAATGAATTTGTAAGGCACTGACTTAGCAAGCATTTCAAAAGCCTCTGAGTTCACACGTAACCCGAAGGATCTGACGAAATAGATATAGAAACATTCCTGCCAATCGTTTCCAATTTTCTGAAAAGTATTGATTACCCGTTGGGACACAAGTTCAAGCCGCTGAACCAACAATCGATCTAGCCACTGCCTCTTGATATGGTCTGGAATTTCGGGCATTTGATTTTGGCAGGGAAACAATGCTAGGTCCTGGGCCAACCTAGTGTACGTTGTAAGGTACTCGGGAATTGCAAATCGGGATAGTATGAGTACGGGCAAATCACCCGGGGAATGGATAAATATTTCCTTATCATGCTCCCAAACAACATGCAGAATCACGGCATGGTAATTCGGATCATGGTGATGCCCATGCTTTTCCCAATCGGAGCTTTTAACATGCATTTCTACTTGCCCAACCCAATGCTGTCCATCAATAGACAGTTTGGAGTATAGGTAGTCTGGACCGGCATCAAGATTTCGATAACCAGGATGAATCAGAGTGATTGATTTTGAATCAGCTGTTTCGAGGGTAGGTCGTTTGAAAAGCCTATTCTCCCAAATAAAATAGAGGAATTCTTCGTTCATTTCCGGATTAAAAACCGGAAAATACCAAGTCTTAAAGCAGGTTCTTAGATAAAAGCGCTTCGCTCATCTCCTTTTGAATCTTGAGCGCTTCAGAACGCGCATGAGTAGCGAATTCCACGCTGCTATCCGCATAAATGATGCTTCTGGAAGAATTGACTAAAACACCGACATCCTCATTCATGGCGTATTGAATGACATCATTCAAACTTCCACCTTGGGCACCTATTCCCGGAATTAAAAAGAAGTGATATGGAGCTGCTTTTCGCACTCTTTTCAGCATTTCACCTCTGGTCGCACCAATAACGTACATCAGGTTATTCGGTGTGCCCCATTCTGAGCTTTTTGAAATGACCTTTTCGAATAAGGCAGTTCCGTCACTCTCGGTAAACTGAAAGTCTAAAGCACCTTCATTGGAAGTAAGGGCTAGTAGGATGACCCACTTGTTCTCAAATTCTAAAAATGGACCGACAGAATCTCTTCCCATGTAAGGTGCAACGGTGATAGAATCGAAATTCATCAATTCGAAGAAAGTCTTGGCGTAGTATTTTGATGTATTGCCAATGTCTCCGCGCTTCGCATCAGCTATTGTAAACACATCTTTTGGCATGTATTCAATGGTCTTCATGAGACTTTCCCATCCCGAAGTTCCGAGGCATTCATAAAATGCAAGATTTGGTTTGTAGGCAACCGCTAAATCGTGAGTAGCATCAATTATTGCCTTATTGAAGGCGAAAATCGGATCTTTTTCCTTCAGCAAATGCTGGGGAATCTTAGTAAGATCAGAATCAAGTCCTACACAGAGGAAGGACTGTTTCTTTTTAATTGTGCTAATTAATTCCTGACGATTCATGCTTCTGAGCCTGCCTTAAGTTTTTCTGTGTTTTCGTGCATTTTAAGCGCATCAATAATCTCTTCAATTTCACCATTCATTACAGCTGGAAGATTATACATGGTGAGGTTTATTCTATGATCCGTGACTCTTCCTTGAGGATAATTATAGGTTCTGATTTTTGCAGATCTGTCTCCAGAACTCACCAAGGTTTTTCTTTCTGCCGCTCTTGCTTCATCGAGTTTCGCTCGCTCTTGCTCGTACATTCTAGCTCTCAAAACAGACAATGCCTTCTCGTAATTCTTGATTTGGCTTCTTCCGTCTTGACATTCGACAACTATTCCCGTTGGTAAGTGCGTTAATCTCACAGCAGATTCTGTCTTGTTAACGTGTTGCCCTCCTGCTCCTGAAGAGCGGTAAGTGTCTTTTTTCACATCGGCCATATTCAGGTCCACATCAACTTCGTCTGCCTCGGGCAAAACAGCAACTGTAGCTGCAGAGGTGTGCACCCTTCCCTGTGATTCTGTAGCAGGGACACGTTGTACCCGATGAACTCCAGATTCGTATTTCAAGGTTCCATACACGTCATCACCTTCAACATCAAATGCGATTTCCTTGAATCCTCCGGCTGTCCCTTCGTTAACCTGAATGAGCTCATACTTCCAGGATTTATTCTCTAAGAAGCGGGTATACATTCTATACAAATCACCGGCAAAAATAGAAGCTTCATCACCTCCTGTTCCAGCTCGAATCTCAACGATACAATTCTTTCGATCGTCGGGATCTTTTGGCAGCAGCATGAAACGAATATCTTCTTCGAGGGCGTCTATGGCAGGTTCTAATTCCAAGACCTCTTCTTTGGCAAGCTCTTTCATTTCTGGATCTTTCTCAACTTTGAGCATTGATCGAGCATTACTTAAGTTATCTAAGAGATTTTTATAGTTGTGGTAGATGTCGGAGATCTTCTCCAACTCCTTGTATTCCTTCATCAAACCGGTATATCGCTTTTGATCTGAAATGACCCCAGGGTCAACGATCAGTTTACTCACCTCTTGATAGCGATCTACAATGGCTGTTAATTTTGAAAGGAGTTGTGACATGTCTATTCGTATTCGAAATTCCCATTTTCTGAGATTATACTCAGCTTTTTCTTTGGAGAATCTTCTACCCTTCCTACAATCTGGGCATCAATATTAAACTTTGATGCTATTTCTATGAGGGACGGTGCGATGTTCGGAGGAAGATATATCTCCAAGCGATGTCCCATATTAAAAACTTGATACATTTCTTTCCAATCGGTTCCCGATTGTTCATGAATCATTTTGAAGAGGGGCGGAATTGGAAATAGATTGTCCTTTATCACATGTACATCATCTACAAAATGAAGCACTTTTGTTTGAGCTCCTCCACTGCAATGCACCATACCGTGAATATCCGCTCGGTGCTTGCTTAAAATTTCTTTGACTAAAGGAGCATAAGTTCTCGTTGGAGAAAGTACTAAGCTTCCCGCATCAATAGGACTGCCTTCTACTTTTTCTGTGAGGGATTTATTTCCAGAATAAACCAAATCAAGTGGAACAGATGGATCAAAGCTTTCAGGATACTTCACTGCTAGTTCATGATGAAAAACATCGTGTCTGGCGCTAGTTAGTCCGTTACTGCCCATCCCTCCGTTGTAACTTTGCTCGTAGGTAGCTTGTCCTGAGGATGAAAACCCGACAATAACATCACCTGGACGAATATTGCCATTATCGATTACCTCATCACGGCGCATTCGGCAAACCACAGTTGAATCTACAACAAGGGTGCGAACAAGGTCTCCGAGGTCGGCAGTCTCCCCTCCAGTTGAGTGGATGCCTATTCCCAATTCTCTCAGATCTGAAAGTAATTCTTCGGTTCCATTAATCAGAGAAGCGATAACCTCCCCTGGAATCAGATTTTTGTTTCTTCCAATGGTTGAAGAAAGTAAGATATTGTCTGTAGCGCCAACGCAAATTAAATCATCGAGATTCATGACTAGGGCATCTTGCGCAATCCCCTTCCAGACTTCTAGATTTCCAGTTTCTTTCCAATAGAGATATGCCAATGACGATTTTGTACCAGCACCGTCCGCATGCATAACAATGCAATGTTCTTCACTACCGCTTAAGGTGTCTGGAACTATTTTACAAAAGGCCTTCGGGAAGAGCCCCTTGTCTATTTTGGAAATTGCTGCATGTACATCTTCCTTTGAAGCACTGACTCCGCGAGCATTGTATCGTGACTGGTCTTGCATAGCCAAATAAAAAGCCTGCCCTGGAAATCAGGACAGGCGTTAAAATATCTTTTAGTCGAACTAATTCTGTCCTGGTGGAACGTAGTCGTAAGATAGAATCTTAAAGACTGTTCTACGGTTAACTTGGTGAGCCGCTTCTTTTTCCTCTTCAGTCTTCATTGCGTTGATTTCTTTATCACTGATAAGTGGAGTAGATTCACCCAATCCTTTCGCATTCATTCTAGCCTTAGCTACGCCTTTAGAGATCAAATATGCTACACAAGTTTCAGCACGTCTTTGGCTTAACTTCATGTTTTCAGCATCTCTACCACGAGTATCTGTGTGTGCTTCCAACTGGATAACCAAAGTAGGATTTTTCACCATCACATCATACAAGTAGTTCAATGAATCTTTAGAATTCACTTGATCATCAACTAGCAAGTCTGCCGAGTTGAAAGGATACAATACAAGCGGAAGGTCATAGGTTTTAGTACCAATTACGATTTCTTGTATGAAGTATTCACGAGCAAAAGTCGTTGATTCTGAAAGTCCGATAGTACTGAATTGGTCACCTGTTCCGATGTAGCCTGTTTTAGAAACATCTACAGTGTAGTTGGTTTCAGTTATGATTTGACCATCGCAAAGTGAGATTCCACCGTTACCATCAGAAGTAAGTTCTAAAGATGAGCCGTCAGAACCTGTGATTACGACTTTAGCATCTGCAATTGGAACTGCTGTTTCTTCGTCATAAACGATAGCTTGCAAGCAGAATTCCAATGGAGGCATTTTGAATGAGTAGATATCATCTTTTCCTTTCCCTCCTGGGCGGTTAGATGTGAACAAACCTTGATCCTTACCTTTTTCGAAAATCATTCCGAAATCGTCAGAAGACGAATTGATAGGATACTGCATGTTGGTAGGATTGTTCCACTTCATATCGCCAGCACTAGCTGCTTTAAAAATGTCAAGTCCACCTAAATTCTCATGTGAAGTAGAAGAGAAAAAGAGGCTCCCGTCTTCTTGAATGAATGGGAACATTTCATCGCCTTCAGTATTTATTTGAGGACCCAGGTTAATAGGTTTGCCCCAAGTATTCTCTTTTTTGTTGTACTCAGAGTACCAAATGTCTTTACCACCAAATCCGCCGAACATGTCAGAAGCGAAAAGCAAGTACTTCTCATCATCAGTAAGGAATGGGTGACCGAAATTTGTTGAGTCGTTTGTTGTTCTATCAATAAAAGAAACTAATTCTGCGTCTCTGTAGTTAGACCCAGACTTCTGAGAAACGTAGATGTCACATCCGAAGCGATCATCATCTTGATAGATACAACGAGTGAAATACATCGTTTTCTTGCTGTCATCAAAACATGAAGCTCCTTCGTTTGAAGCAGTGTTAATCACATTGTTCAATGGAACTGGTGTGCTCCACTTTCCTTTCTTGTCTCTTTTAGCAGCGAAAAGATCCATAAAGTTTTCGCCTGTCTTCGGATCTGTACCTGAGCCATAAGCGCTAGTACGTGAAGAACTGAAAACGATTTCATCTTCTTTCTTTTCAGAGAATGTAGGACTGAAATCAAAATTCGGGCTATTCAGTTGTGTTTCGTTCTCAACAATATAACGCGCTTTAGGCTCAATGAGCTGATTAGAAGCTTCTTTACATTCTTCTATCCTTCCTTGAGCAAGTGATTTATCACCACCTTCGCCAATATACTTGTTGTATTGCTCAACCGCTTCATCGAATTTCTCCAATTCACGAAGGCTTTCGGCCCAATTGAAATACACATCTGGATCTTCTTTGTGATATCTTGCTGTTACAGCTTTGTCGTACCATTCAACTGCAGCGGCATCATCCGTCATCAATCGATAGCATTCTCCTATTCTGTAAAGCGCTCTTCCTAAAGCAACTCTGTCGCCTTTTTTATTGAGCTTATCATAAGCTTGCTTGTATAATTCAGCAGCTTCGTGATACCCCTCATTTTGGAATTCAGCATCAGCATTAGCCAGCTTCGAAATCTGAGCTGAAGCAGCGCTAATCATACATACTGAAAACAATAAACTGAGGGCCAAACGCACATTTCTCATTTTGCAGGTTTTTAATGTCAAGGTCCGGGTTATGAAAGGCGAAAATAAGGAAATAAATTTGGCTTGTGCAAATGATATGCTTTTCTTGCCATTTCCACTAAATTGGAAAAACTCCCCATTATCTGTCCAATTTAATAGCAATCTAATCATTTTCAAGCTTGTAATGGACGAATAAGTGTCGATTCGAGACTATTAAGCATTCAGATAAAGTTTTGAGAATCAAACATTACGTATTGAATTTTGCGGCTTTAAAACAGAAAAGGCTGCCCTAAGACAGCCCTTTTTATTAACGTGTGAAAAGTATTTCTCTCAATTTCGGCATTGGCCACATTTCATCGTCTACCAACATTTCAAGATGGTCTGAATGAACTCGTATTTCATCGGTAAGTGGCTTTATGATTTTCACATATTGCTCCGCTTTCTTTTGAATATCGGTCATATCATCCACCTTAATTTGCATTACCCTAATGCTGTCTAATGCAGCTTTCATTTGATGGAGGTGGTTTGAAATATCTCTCACCATTCCAATTTGCATTGCCGCAGATTTTTCAGCTTCTTTGGCACCGAAGATGTCTTTCAAGCCTTTGATATTCTCGATCAATTTCGTTTGGTAAGCAATTACAGCAGGAATAATATGGTTTTGCGCAACATCGGCACAAACACGTGCTTCTATTTGACGCTTGAGAATGTAATTCTCTAAATCTACCTCCCAGCGCGCTTCAATTTCTTGTGGGGATAAGACATTCAAATCATTGAAGAGCTTTTGCACTTTTTTATCCTTCCAAGCCTTCAAAGCGCTAGGTGTATCCTTCAAATTTGAAAGTCCGCGTTTTTCAGCTTCCTTCACCCATTCATCGCCGTAGCCATTTCCTTCAAATCTGATTTTCTTCGATTCCTTGATGAGTTTTTGAAGCTCTTTGAAGATGGCCTCGTCCTTGTTCTCACCTTTATCTAATCTAGTCTGAACTGCATTTTGGAAGAGGTTCAACTGATGAGCCACAATGGTGTTGAGGACTATCATAGAATTCGAGCAATTCGCTGATGATCCTACAGCTCTGAACTCAAATTTATTTCCAGTGAAAGCAAAAGGAGATGTTCTATTTCGGTCGGTATTGTCAAGCAGTACTTGTGGGATTTTTCCTATTTCAAGCTTGAGTTCAGTTTTATCTTCTGGAGTCATTTTTCCAGCTTTGATATTCTTCTCCAAATCATCGAGAAGTGTAGAAAGCTGTGATCCAATAAAGGCAGAAATTATCGCTGGAGGAGCTTCATTGGCACCCAAACGGTGATCATTTCCAGCTGTGGCAATACTTGCACGAAGGATATCAGCATTGTCTGCAATTGCTTTGATAGTGTTCACAAAGAAGGTCAAGAATACCATATTGCTTTTTGGATTCTTGCCCGGCTTCAAGAGGTTCACTCCAGTATTGGTGCTCAAAGACCAATTGTTGTGCTTCCCCGAACCGTTCAATCCTTCAAACGGCTTTTCGTGGAACAAGACTCTGAAATTGTGCTTTCTCCCAACCTTTTCCAAGACATCCATCAGCAATTGATTGTGGTCATTCGCTAGATTCACTTCCTCGAACATTGGCGCCAATTCGTATTGATTTGGAGCAACTTCATTGTGACGTGTAGTTACAGGTATGCCCAATCTATGCACCTCATATTCATACTCCCGCATAAAGGCCATAGCTCTTTCAGGAATAGACCCGAAATAATGATCATCCAATTGCTGACCTTTCGCTGGGGTATGCCCGAATAAAGCTCTTCCAGTAAGTGCGATATCAGGTCTTGCATTAAACAATGCCTTATCTACCAAAAAGTATTCTTGCTCCCAACCTAGGGTAACATTGACTTTAGTAATATTCTTATCGAAAAACTGACAAACCGCTGTCGCTGCATTGTCAATTGCAAGTGCAGATTTCAACAATGGCATCTTATAATCAAGCGCAAAGCCAGTGTATGATATAAATATGGTCGGAATACACAAGGTTTGGCCGATGACGAATGCTGGTGAGCTTGGGTCCCAAAGTGTATAACCTCTTGCTTCAAAAGTATTTCGAATTCCACCCGATGGAAAAGATGAGGCGTCTGGCTCTTGCTGAACCAACATGGTGCCGTCAAACTTCTCGATACCACCTCCATCAGCAGTAGGCTTGATAAATGAATCGTGCTTTTCCGCAGTACTGCCTGTTAATGGCTGGAACCAGTGCGTATAGTGCGTCGCTCCTCTTGACATTGACCATTCCTTCATTGACGAAGCAACCTGATCTGCTACTTTACGATCAATTCGAGTTCCATTTAAAATGGAGTCCATCACATTGTCATAAGCCTCATCTGTCAGGTATTCTCTCATTACTTTTTGATTGAACACATTCTCGCCAAAATATTCTGAAATTTTGGTAGATGGAGGGGTGACAACTAAGGGTTGTCTGTGGAGTACATCTTCAAGTGCTTTGAAACGAAAACTCATAATTGAATGGTCTTTGGATTGGTATTTTCAAGTTATCGCGGCAAAGATATTTTATTTTAGGGGTGACATTCTTATTTTTTATTAAAATTTTATTGACACCCCCTAAAAAATAGGGGGTGATTCCAGAAAGACATAAAAAAATCCCGATAAATCGGGATTTTTAGTGGGGTTAAAGTTTTTTTACTGCTTCAACAGTTTGGTACTTCGCCAAATCTGACCGTCAAATAGTCGGAGTAAATACACTCCATCAGGATAATTGCTTAAATCAACTTGATTTGAGAATCCTTTAGACCATTTTATACCTTCTCGACGATGGATTACTTGGCCGCGGAGATCTAGTATTTCTAGGCTCACATTATCGCTATTCATTCCCAATTCAATATTAAACACACCGTGGGCTGGATTCGGGTATACCTTCAATTCTACAGCTTCTGTTGTTCTTTGTGGCAGATTTAATGGGTCAATATTCCAAGAGAAGTAATGGAAAATCTCTTTTCCGAAATTGCCCGGGAAATAGGTCAACTCGCTTGAGCTCACTTTCTTCAATCTGCAATAGCCAGTACCGTCGTTATTCGCAAAGAAGCTCAAGCCATCGTCGGCAGCATCTTTCAGGTGGAAAAGGTAGCAACCCGGATCCAAAGGAATAGTGTCTTTGTGACTGAAAGATGGTGTTGTAAAATCATCTCGTTCGTAAACCACATTTCCCTCCAAGTCATAAATAGAATAAGAGCTTTCTTGGGGAGATAGGTTGGTTCGCAGCCAAATAATTAACCTGTTGTCAGTATATCCATCGTAGTAATAATGAGGCGGTCTTTTGAAATTCGATTTGGTTGAATTATTCGAAGGGTTTTCATCAGTGCTTCCATTCGGAGTATCAACAGTAACTTCAAATTCCAACATTTCATCTTCATCTCCACTCCACATAACAGGGTCGGCATAAGCCAACTCCACTTCCTCAGACTCCATAAATCCGAGGTTACCGGTCCAAGTGTAGGTTTCTAGCTGACCATTAACCCCATACTCAAATTCACAACTCAACAGAGGATTAGATCCGTTGTTGCGAATTTTAACGATTGGATTGTTGCACATTGGATTAACTCTGCTGTTCAACTTCCAAGTGCTTGGTGAAATAATTTCAGAAACCTCAACATCATTCACATAATTGGATGCTCCATAAGAGATCATATAGCCTTCGAAAACATAGTTTCCAAATTGGTCAGATTGTATGGCGTAATCAACGTCGAAAGAGTCATCGGTAACAAATGGCGTTATTTCTAAATCTTGTGTTGTAACGGGAGCTCCAGGACACCAACCGGCACGATCGTAAATCCAAGTTCCACCTTGCGGGTAGAGTGGATTGTCTGCACATTCTTCCATGATTTGCCACGAGTATTCAGTTTCACCATCTACCAAAACACTATGAATTTTATAACAGAACTCAGCGCAGTTAGTACCGTTGTCAAATTGATGTCCACTGGTGGTAGCTTTCAATCGGAATGACTCTTCATCCTCCTCTACCAAAATTGTTTTAGGACTGATGTTTTCGTTGAAAGTGGACAGTCCAAAGCTACCTGCCCACAAACGCTCTACTCTTTTAACTTCTCTTGGCGGAGTACCTTCTATAAAGGCAAATTTCATGTCTAGCAATTCTTGCCAGTTTCCTGCTTCCAATTCGACAGTACCTTTCAAAAGAGGAGCGAAGTCGGTGACGTCATAAACCCATGTCCAACCCTCATCTAAATCTAAACCAATACCATAAGGCGTGATGAATCGACCCAATTCGTACCTATCAACAACTTCAAACGGAGCGCCGAAATAGCTTAACACTTCGTTGGTTATAGACTCGGCCACGACATCGTGAACAACAGAATCCAAAATTTCACCATTTTCATCAAAGGTGTAGGTAGTAGCAGTCGGGTTGACGTAAGTAATTGAAATCAATGCTGCAGTATTTCCTTCCACCTGATATTCCGCAAGTGAAACCGGAGGTACCGGTTCAGAGATTGTGTATGTTTCAGACACATCCGTACTTGTGTAATCGCCTTGATAGAAGCGAATGATTGGGCGTTTATTAGATTCTTGCGCAATGTCCGGCATATCATCCATATACAGCTCGGAAGAAGAAGCATATTTCCTGTTCACTGATCCGTAGGCTACTCCCAGAGCATCTACTCCACCATCGCTAGAAACAAACTCAGCGTTGTTTTCATTGAAATGATACTGCAGTAGAAGGTTGTCATAATCTGGATGTGAATTGTCAACCGGCAATCTCATCCAATCTTGAATTGTTGCCTGATCCAGTTCCTTTGACCAAATTTGAAACTCATCAATTCTACCGTTGTAAAAATTACTCCATCCGGCAGCGGCACCGATAGAAAAGTTTACAATTCCTGCCAACGAATTATCCAGGTTACTTCCTGAATGCCAGATATTTCCATTGAGGTAAATCTTCATGCTTCCAGTAGTCGTATTCTTGGTGAAAGCCCAATGATTCCATGCGCCTTCGTAATTCCCTTCAACAGCTGCTTTGTCAATACGATCATAGCCACCATCCCATCCAGCATCCCAATACACTCGTCCATTGCTCCATGGCAAGTGGGAATTGAGGACTCTGTTATTGTCGGCATTCACTCCTTCAAAACAAGTTCCATTTTGTGGTTGAAGTTCTGCAAATCCATTCACCCAAAAAGCGACAGTAACTTCTGTATCAAGATCTACGAATACCTCTTCCGGTACTTTAATTTGATCTGAAACCGAGAATTCAGCGTACTTCCCTACCCCATCTCCTTTGGCTCGAAATAAACTTAAGTTGTCATCACCTTCAATAAGCTCACAATCCATTGTTGTGCTTTCATCCGGGTTCTCCGTTTCAGAAATAACTTCCAGTAGAATTGCACTGTTACCATCCCAAGTCAATGCTGAATTGAGCTCTAGAACATTCAATCCGACTTGCTGATTTTGGGTTGTCCAGGAGTAGATCTCTGAAAATCCACCTTGCTGAAAAGCATCAAGACTGGAAAGATTCACTTGCTTATACTGCACTCTCAACCATGAATTGCTGTTTTCAGGAACTTGACTAAGTTGGAATGCGATTTTCTGATAATCTCCAGCCGTCATTCCCGCGGCGGTCAATTCTTCAGGCAGGTAAAGGAATTGGGACCTTGCTCCTTTGTGATTACTTGCTACCGGGTAATCGGATGAGCTTGTGGATTCTCCTATTGCGTATTCTAATTCCTCTGGATCCGCTGAAAGCTGAAACCCGTTTAATTCGTATTGAATTTGATTGAAAAGCTCTTCATCCAACAAATCCAAGAATTCAAAATCTGCATTGTCGGCTAGATACCTTGGGTGCTCCAAAGCCGTGGAATCCAATAACCCGGTATAATCGAATAAATACGTGTATGAAAGATAATCCCATTCGCCGCAAGCATAAGCCAGATTTCCAGCCGTTCCATCCTCGAAACATTTCAAAGTATAGTACATGAGAATTTTCTGGTATTCAGTGCCGTCGTCTTCTGGGAATTCAAATGTCCTTCGCCCAGGATAATCGTAGGCAGTTTCCGGATCATTTTGTTCTTCAAAAGTGAAGGTTTGAACATAAGTTGTATCGCCAGCTTGAGCTTGAATAAGCTGTGAAAAGCCCATGAATCCGAGCACTGCACAGATTTGGAGTAAGGTCTGTTTCATTCTGATGTATTTGGTTATTAGGAGCCTGAAGATAACAAAACCAAGCCAAGCTGAACGATATACTTATCCTTGAATCGCTATTTTCTTGAAAAGATTTGGTTTTAAATCTAAGAGGATGAATGCAAAGAGCAGAACATATTCAAGAGCAATGAAAATATAATTCTCCTGAAAGTCGGCTCCATCGTAATGGCTATAAGACAGAAAAATAAGGTAGGTCCATACTATTCCAAAATTGAATCCAGCAGCCAAGCTCAATCCAAGCAAAGGAATAATATACCATGGATGAATAGTTGTACTAAAAAGCAGATAGGCGAGTAAGATTAAAGAGGCCTTTTTCAAGAGAAGAAGCAGATTTCTTTCATTTCTTCTATAAAAAGCAATTCCTATGGCTAGTAGGATGAAAACCCCAGCTAGAATTGGACCGATCCAATGAATCATATTGTAACCAGAAATGAGGAATCCTAACTCACGAGCCAAGTAATAGATGCTTGCATTGAATTCGAAATTCTTGAAGTAAAGACTCAAGCTCATCCAAAAGCCATCAATACCAGAGAACGGGATAAAACTAAGAACGACAACGATAGGGGCTAATACAGCCAGCAGGTAGTATGCTCTTTTTTTAGATCCTAAGACCAGAGGTATTAGCACTAAAGGAACCAATTTCAGCAAGGCGGCTGCATAAAACCAGAGGAAAGCAAGCTTGCTTTTAGCAGAATAAACTGCTGCAATTAAAAAGCAAAAAATAAATCCTTCAAGGTGCAAGTTGCCGGTAGCTTCAATAATTAAGAGAGGGTTGAAGGCATAGAATGCTATTCTGGAACGAGGCATAGCAAGTAGCAAGAGCACTTTGCTGAGGAAGTAAATGGCTATAACGTCTACCAGAAGATAGATCAGGTGATAGATGAACATGGCCCATTGAAAATTTCCGGCACCTAACAATGCTACCCCGCTGAATATTAACTGATTGAAGGGTGTGTACACTGAATAATAAGAGGCAGAGTTCAAAGAATCGAACAATTCTTGATCGGGATCAATTCGAACTTTCAGTTCAAGCGGTAAATCTTGGGGGGTGTATAGATATGGATTCTGCTCTTCCAGCATCAATCTTCCATCCCACAAAAAGCGATAAACATCATCAGAAAGTGCAGGGGTACTGAATAAGAAAGGAAGTCTAAACAGTATTGCCAGGACGATTATTCTGTTTAGCGAAAAGGCATTCACTTTTTTTGAGAGCAGGAGATAAAGTCCAAAAAGCAGACTGTAGCACGAAAAAAGTAGAACGAAGTCGTCCCGCTCAATCCAAAAAGCAAAAAGAATAAAGAGTCCAAAAACTCCAGAAATCAAGACGGAAAGACCTGTCCTTTCCATGCTATTTTAATTTCGAGTGCCTGAAAGATTGCAAGAAGACGAAGCTATATCCGAAGAACAACATCAAATGGAAAGGCAGTAAACCGTAATCTTTGAGGTAGAATGCCAAGAATATTCCAGCTGCGAAATATATGGCAAGCAATCCTTCAAAGAAGGTCAGTGGACTAATCTTCAAACTGCGGTAATTCTTATCTACCCAAGCACCGCTACTTTCAGCCAATCCGAATTTTGGGGTCCGAATAAATGCTGTCTTTTTTCCCGAATAACCTTCTAAAACCGCAATTGAATTGTGCAGGGATAAGCCCATGCTCACCGCCAAAAAAAGCGGAAAGTTCCAAATAAAGTTCAATACACCTTTTATTCCGTGGCGCTGACTTACTGGACGACTTATCCAGTAGAAAAACGCTAGAATAATAAAACTCAACAAGAATAATGAAGCCCAATTAAACAGGTAAGCATAATCTGCAAGTTCGCTTTTGACCCACAATACAGGGATGCTCAATACTGATGTCGCCAAAATGCAGATGAAAATGAATGAATTCAGGAGATGGAAAACAGCATTTAACTTGGTTCCCATCCCAATGCCTTTTTTAGACAATACTTTGGGCAAGTTTTTAACTGCACATTCTGCGGCACCTTTGGTCCATCGGAATTGTTGACTTTTCAAGGCATTCATCTCGACAGGCAACTCCGCTGGTGAGCCAACATCCTTCAAATAATAAAACTGCCAGCCTTTCAATTGGGCACGGTAGCTCAGGTCAAGATCTTCTGTGATGGTGTCAGATTGCCATCCACCAGCATCTAGGATACATTCTTTTCTCCATACACCAGCTGTGCCATTGAAATTGATGAAATGACCTGCTCGATTCCTTCCAATTTGCTCAACCGTGAAATGAGCATCCAATCCAAACGCCTGAAGTTTGGTGAGCAATGAATAGTCTTCATTGATATGCTCCCACTTTGTTTGCACCACGCCTACTTTAGGATTTTGAAAGTAGGGTATGGTTTCCAGGAGGAAGTCTGCATTCGGAATGAAGTCAGCATCGAAAATTGCAATGAACTCACCTTTCGCGATTTCCGTTCCATAAGCCAACGCCCCAGCTTTAAATCCTTTGCGATCAGGCCTGCGGATATGACTAATGTCCAAGCCTGATTCTTGAAGCTTACTGATTTGAACAGCCGCTAAATCAAATGACTCATCAGTACTGTCGTCGAGGACTTGAATTTCTAGTTTTGACTTGGGATAATCGAAATGTGCGACTGCATCTATTATACGTTCAACGACATACATTTCGTTGTAAACTGGTAACTGAACTGTGACATGGGGCAAATCATCTTCAGAAATTTTCGATACTTCAGGAAGGTGTGATTTCTTTATATACTTGAGAAAATTGATGGCAAGGTGGAGTTGAATAATGCTGTAGAAAAAGATAAACAGCAAAAACGATCCATAAATAAGCAGTAAAGCCAATTCCATCAACTGTATTTGATAATCGTGGTGATAATTTTATAACCAGCTAATATAGTTCCTTTCACTGTTCCAGCCACTTTACTCTTCCCGATGCGCTTTCTGTAATTCACAGGAACTTCGGTCCATGAGAGTCCCTGCTTGACAGCTTTCACTTGCATTTCAACTGTCCATCCATAATTCTGATCGTTCATTTGAAGCCTGAGCAAAGCTGGATATTGGATTGCGCGATAGGGTCCTAAATCACTAAATCGAGCTCCAAAAAGTACTTTAATCATTCGGGTGGCGAGCCAATTCCCAAAGACTTGTTGTGGCGTCATTGATCCTTTTTCCCTTTCGCCTAATGCTCTAGAGCCGATAACCATTTCTATGTTCTGCTCTTTAATTGGAGACATTAGCAATTGAAATTCTTCAGCATAATCTGAGTAATCACCATCCATAAAAAGCACTACGTCAGGCTTTTCCTGAAGCTCAGCAATATACTCCATGCCTTTTAAACAGGCAGCTCCATAACCTCTTTTCGGTTGATTTAAGACATGGGCGCCGGCCAATTTTGCGACCTCAACTGTATTATCGTTGGAGCGATTGTTCACAACAATAACGTGCCTAACATCTTCTTTTTTGATATCGCTCACGACGAGTCCGATACTGGACTCTTCATTGTATGCTGGAATTATTACATCAACTACCACAGGTGCGAAGTTAGACTTCACTCCTCACAAGAAAAGAGCGAAATAATCACAATTAAATCACCATTTAAGCTTTGCTTGCCGCTTTTTTCGCAGTCTTCTTTAATCGACCAGGATAAACTTTAAGGGCTTCTTCGAGAACTACCAAGGCATGTTCGAGGGCATCTTTTTCAAGCACATAAGCCAACCTCACTTCTTGATGCCCAAGCATTTTAGTAGCGTAAAACCCAGATGCAGGAGCCATCATGACGGTGTAACCCTCATAATCGAAATGCTCTAGAATCCACTGGCAAAAATCCTCTGCACTTTTCACAGGCAGTTTAGCTATACAGTAAAAAGCACCTTGAGGCATAGGACACACAACACCGGGGATTTTATTCAATCCATTCACCAAGATGTTTCTTCTCTCAGAGTACTCTGCAATCACATCTGTGAAATAGCTGTCTGGAGTATCCAATGCCGCTTCACCTGCAATCTGTCCTAAAGTTGGAGGAGACAATCTCGCCTGGGCAAATTTCAACGCCGTGCTCATCAATTCCTCATTGCGACTGATCAATGCACCTATTCTTGCGCCACACATGCTATAACGCTTTGAAACTGAGTCAATGAGTATAACATTATTGTCTAAGCCATCTAGATTTAAAACCGAAAAAGGCTTAGCTCCATCGTAACAAAATTCGCGATAAACTTCATCAGCGAACAGATAAAGATCATACTTGATTACAAGAGCTCTAAGCAATAGGAGCTCTTCTTTGGTGTACAAGCGTCCTGTCGGATTGCCCGGGTTGCAGATTAAAATCCCCTTGGTTTTCGGAGTAATTAGCTTTTCAAATTCTTCAATTGGAGGCAATGCAAATCCATCTTCCATAGAAGCTGTTACCGGGGTAATATTTACTCCGGCAATTACAGCAAAACCGTTATAATTCGCATAGAACGGTTCAGGAACAATAATCTCATCTCCGGGGTTGCAACTCGCCTGCAAGGCAAAAATTAATGCCTCAGATCCTCCGGTGGTCACTATAATTTCTTCTGGATTTAGATAGATTCCAATCTTATTGTAGTATTCAGCAAGTCCTTCGCGGTAGGAACTGAAACCCTCAGAATTGCTGTATTCAATCACATCACGTTTCAGTCTATTTAATCTATCTATAACAACTTGTGGCGTTTTAACATCCGGCTGACCAATGTTCAGGTGATATACTTTTTTTCCAGCACTTTTCGCTGCTTCAGAATACGGCACCAACTTCCTGATTGGAGAGGCTGGCATTTGTTTTCCTTTTTGAGAGATCGTAGGCATCTTGTGTGATTTGAATAAGAGGGCAAAAATAAAGGATTAATGGTTTACTTCCCCAATTGATAAAATGCTGTTTTGTGGAGTCCTATTTTGGGGACCTCATACCACTCGTCAATAAGCTCAAAACCAAGTCTTTCATAGAAGCCCAATGCGATTTTTCGCGCATCACACCAAAGTACTTCAAAACCTTTGGGTTGAATTAGGTGGATGGCAAACTCAACCACATGACGACCTGCGTTCAATCCACGATGAACTGGATGGGTTGCCATTGCTCTCAGTCGGTACTGTTTCTTCGCTGCAATTCTTGGACTGCTCAATTCAAAGAGGGAACAAATACAGATCAATTCTTCATTCAAAAAAGCACCAATATGAATGGCGTCTTCTCTGTGATCAATATCAATCACGCAGTCTTCCATCTTCTCGATGTGGGGCCAGAGTACAAGCTTTCTCAAGCTTCGAGTTTGATCCGCGGTGATAATTCTGACTTCCATCAATCTAAGAATTTATCGATGTCTCTGCGGTCCTTCTTGGTCGGTCTACCCAGTCCTTTCCAGGTATTCTCTTTTTGAGCGAGGAGCAGCATTTCGAGTTTTTCGAGTTCCTCTTTGCTGGTGCAATCGATGGCATATTGCTCAACCAGCTTCGCTCCTACCCGATTCTTGGGAAAGTCAACAACTTTATAGCTGAATTGTATTGAGCCTTTTCTGACGACAATTAGGTCACCTTGTTTCAACTCCTTGGAAGCTTTTACTGCTTCATCTTTGATAAAAACCTTAGCAGCACGACAGTATTGAGCCGATAGGCTTCTAGTTTTAAATACTCTGATCGTCCACAAATACTTATCTACTCGCATGCTTATATGTCAAATCCTAAAAGATGAAAAGAATAATACACTACCGTAAAAATCGCTGGAATAGCAACAAAAGCTAACCATTTTTGATTGGGTTTCACTTTAAACAGGCTGAGGTATTTCTCTTGATTTAATAAGTAGATGAGAAATATAACAATCAATACATCAAGAATTGTATTCAATGAGAGATTCTGGATTATTCCCATGAAGCTCGAAGACTCTTCGGAATAGGAGTTCAATAGCTCTATTACTGAATTCCCGATAATGATCCAGAAATACAAATGAGCAGCAATCCATGCTATTGGGAGTAATTTCCACAAAGAATAAGCAGTGAACAAAGCTCCAATTAAGGGTAAAAAGATGTGATAGAATGAGAATATAAAACCAAAATCTTGGCCTGTGCTGTAATGAATAAAAGCAATACTGATTACTGTGCGAATGATCTGAAAAACCAATAGCAGCACTAACAACAAGAGCAATCCTTGTGCTGTTTGATTCTTTTTGTACTTCATCCAAATAGAATCTAAGGCATCAGATTCAGTAATCTGATTTGCAGCATCTCTTTTTCCAGATTCGAAATCTTCCAATTCAGCCGCCGAAGTTCCTCGCTCAATCAATTCATTTTTAGCCGCTTCAATGGCGTTTCGGTCATAATTTGAAGCATCTTCGATCAATTGAAGCAATCGGGAATCAGATTGCGAACTCATGTAAGCTTTAAAATCTTCTTTCATTGTAAACTTAAAGTTCTACAATGATACCGATACTCGGCAATACATTGCCATTTGAAGCATCTCTAAATGCGGGCAGGTATGAATTTTGATTGTTTGGATCGATCAGAGGATTGCCCTCTGAGTCTCTTGCAGTGTCTAACCGCGGTTGCAGTGGAGTAACTTGGTTGTAAATATTTTGAATATCTATGAATAGATTTAGATTCCATTTGTTGAAGAACCATTTCTTATCCACTCGAACATCTAACTGATGAAAGGATTGAATCCTCTCTTGGTTGAGTCGGGAGTAGTCGGGCAAGCCTGAATTGGTCACATTCCATGTCTGAATGACTACTGATGATTCTACATCAAAAGGGGTGTAAGGCAACCCACCTGAGAATCTGAAACGGGCTCCGACTTCCCAATTCTTCTTGAACTTTTTCCCTGCAGTGAGGCTGACAAGGTGTTTGCTATCCCAAGCTGAAGGAACATATTCTCCATCAGCACCAGTGAACTCGCTTCTAACGAAGGTGTAAGCCACAATGCCATAGAATCCTTGATATAACTTTTGCTGGAGCAAGAATTCAGCACCGTAGGCCCTTCCCTCTGAAGTTGAAGTAACCGCCTCGTTTCCTATCACACCGAAATCTGCTCCTAAATTGGCTAGGCTGATTCCTTTATCAACTGACAAAGGGTAATTGTCATAATCCTTAAAGAAGCCTTCAACTGTGATAATCGTGTTACGATTGTTCAAATCGTATTCTACCCCTCCGACCAATTGCTTATTGCGTATATACTTGAGGTTATTCTTTTGATTCACTAAGACACCAGCTTCGGAATAACCCAATACAGTATAGGCAGGCAATTGATAATACACTCCAGTATTGAAGTTTAAACTAATTCTTGGACTGAGGTAATACTTTGCTGAAAAACGAGGAGAAAGTTGCTGTAACGGGTCAGACATCTGGTCACTGTAATCGTTGCCATCAGTTCGAATCCCTGCGCTTAAAATTAACCTATCTTTAAAAAAGCCCTTACTTCCCTGAGCGAACACGGAGTATTTATTCAAATCAAGAGCACTGTAAAAGTCTAGCGTTGTGATGTCATTCTCAACGAAAGAGAACTGCTGAAAACTAGATTGATTGTTGTACCTAGCATATTCATATCCCACACCAACATTAATCTTCCATCCTCCATCTAAATATATCTTATTCTCTAGCCTGAATTTATTCTCCATCTCTTGACTCAGGTAATCTAAAATTTTTGGCTTGCTTTCGTCGTTATCTTCAAATTTATAAGCTTCATTATTCAGCATATTTCGACTAGCGACCAAGGTCCATTTACCCTGCTCTCTGAACTTCTCTAATTTCGCTCCTACGGTATAATTCCATTGGTTATTGACAGCAAGTAAGTCCAACAAATACCTGTTATTCAAATAGTTATCGTTATCAACGTCATCGGCTAAAGCTGTATTTAATTCGAATTGATCTATCGCACCTAGCCCGAGCACCGTCAGTTTTGTGCTTTCATTAATATCCGCCTTCCATTTGAATTGAAAATCGTTGTAGGTAGGAAGAAAAGGCAGTCCAAGCGCGGCGAATAGAAATTGAAGATAGCTTCTGCGCGCCGACACTATCAAGCTTGATGACTTTCCTGTTGGCCCTTCAACTGTCAATCCAATATCGCTAGATCCGAGAACAGCATTTGCAGAGTACTCATCTCTCCTTCCATCTTTAAAGCTAAAATCGATGACCGAGCTCAGTGCATTTCCTCTATTGGCAGGAAACGCTCCAGAATAGAATTCCACATCTTGAATAAAATCTACATTGATAAGACCCACCGGACCTCCCGAAGCTCCTTGAGTTGCAAAATGATTAATATTCGGGATTTCAATTTCGTCAATATAAAAGCGATTTTCATTCGGAGCCCCACCGCGAATAATAATGTCGTTTCTGAAGGAAGGAACACTTGCAACTCCCGGTAATGACTGCAGAGCTCTTGAGATATCGCGGTTGCCTCCAGGATTCCTTTTCACCTCATTAATTCCAATTTTCCGAACTGACAATGGTGCTTCCTCTCTATTCGAAAAACTACTTCCTACGATGGTAGCCTCCTCAATTTCTATCGATAATTCATCCAGTTGAATGTTTACTGTGGCTATTCTCGAATTACTTACCTCTATCTCAAAAACCGTTTTTGATTTGAACCCAATGCAGCTTATCTGTAAATTGTATAAGCCCGGATTTAATTCCTCAAGCGTGAATTTACCGTCCAAATCACTCAATGTACCAACAGATTGTCCTTGTATGTTAAGGCTGGCAAATGGAATCGGAACATTGTTTACTGAGGAGCTAACTGCACCCGTAATCACACCATTTTGAGCATCGGCGAAAAAGGATAGGAAAATAAGAATAATGGCAGACAGTATAGACTTCAGCATCAAAAATGGCTTTGCTTCCAAAACAAGAGATGACTAAGAAAGTTCGTCTAATCTTCAAAATCCAATTTGAGTGCCATCCTCAATTTTTCGAGTGCGGGATTCTTGGCACTCATTTGCTCATACTTTTCTTTATCTCCAGTTGGGGAAGACAGTGTTGAAGTAGACTCACCTGCCTTATCGAGAAAGGTGTTGATGGTGATGCTTCTATTGCTGAGCCTTTGTCTCAACTTATCGACTAACTCTTGGCGTATGCTGTCAATAGCAAGTGATGAGGCCGAGCTGTGAAGTTTCAATTGAACTTCTGTCCCATTTTTTAATGCTGGAATTTCAGCCATCAAGGTGTGAAAGATAATTTCACCGTGTTCTTCTTTGATGGATTGAGCAACATCTTTGTATGCCAATTCAAATTCTTCGGTTGAGAATTCTTCATCGGAGTAATCTGAGGTATTCTCATCATCGCCGTCTGCTAATGACACCTCTGATTCTGCCAATAAATCAGCCAAGGAAATACTCTCTTCCAGTTTGTATGATTTCTTGGTCTTGAATCCGCTAGGTTTTGAAAGTCTAGGTGCCTCAGCACGTTGAACCGCTGAGGGAGCTTCTTCAGACGATTCATCTGTTGCCGCTATCTTGGAAACTTTCAATTCCATGCCATTGGCTGGAATCAACTCAAATTTGGAGTTTTTTTTTTCCCGCATATGATGCGGGATAGATCCGAGTTGCATGAGTAAAAGCTCAACGGACATTCGTTGATTCATGCTCATTCGATAATTCTGATCACATTGATTAATAAACTCGAGTGCTTTTATGATGAGCTGGATATCGCAATTCTCAGATTGCTCTACCATTTTATCCTTAACCTGCTCAGCCAACTCCATGAGGTAAACCGTTTCCGGATTCTTGGCCATCATGAGGTTTCTGAAATGTTCGCCCAATCCTTCAACGAAATGGTGGCTATCAAATCCTTGGCCAACAACCTTGTCTAGCAATAGCAATGCAGATTTAATATCTTCTTGGAGGATAAAATCTACCACCTTGAAATAATACTGGTGATCGAGTACATTGAGATTCTCAATTACGGCATCGTAAGTAAGGTTTCTTCCGGTGAAAGAAGCCAGCTGATCAAAAATTGAGAGGGCATCCCTCAAGGCACCATCGGCTTTTTGAGCAATGACATGCAAAGCTTCTGCTTCTGCAGTAACACCTTCTTTTTCTGCAATATTTCCTAAATGTCCTGCGATATCATCTACACCTATCCTTCTAAAGTCAAATATTTGACAACGTGATAAAATGGTGGGGATTATTTTGTGTTTCTCAGTGGTAGCCAGAATGAATATCGCGTGTGCTGGTGGCTCTTCCAAAGTCTTCAAGAATGCATTGAAGGCTTGGGTAGTAAGCATGTGGACCTCATCGATGATGTATACCTTATACTTTCCGCGTTGAGGCGGTATTCTCACTTGCTCAATCAGTGAGCGAATATGTTCTACCTTATTGTTTGACGCTGCATCGAGTTCAAAAATATTGTAGGCAAAGTCATCATTTTCGTCTGTAAATTCTCGGTTTACTTCGCGAGCAAATATTCTAGCACAGGAAGTCTTGCCCACTCCTCTGGGACCACAAAAAAGATATCCTGTTGCTAACTGCTTGTTTTTGATCGCATTATCTAAGGTAGATGTAATGGCTTCTTGACCAACAACGGATTCCCAATCTTCAGGACGATATTTTCTTGCTGAAACTATAAATGATTCTTCCACTTCACGATGCGTTTGAGACGAATGTCAAATATCTCTATTTTTACGTTGAAATTGCGGCATTTTATCGGAGAACTTTTACACAGTTTTTCCTCTACGCTTATAAAGAGTGGCCGAAATGTTTTGATTTAGCAGGAAATTACGTACTTTTGCGCTCCCAATTTTGGGTAGATTAATACATCAAACAATTTATATGACCCGTTACGAAACTGTTTTCATTATGACTCCCGTGCTGTCTGAGGATCAGGCGGCGGAAACAGTGGAAAAGTTCAAGAAATTCTTGAAGGACAACAAAGCTAAGCTCGTTCATGAGGAAAGCTGGGGATTGCGCAAGTTGGCGTATCCAATCCAAAAGAAATCTACAGGATTTTACCACTTGTTGGAGTTCGAAGTTGATGGTACTGTTATCAGACCATTTGAAACTGAATTCCGCAGAGATGAGCGCGTGATTCGCTTCCTGACTACTAAGATGGAGAAGCATCACATTGCTTATGCTGAGAAAAAGCGTGCTAAAGCTAAAGGCGGTGTTGCTGCCAATGCTGAAGCCTGATTCAACAACCACTAAATCCGAACAAAATGGCTTCAGATAAAGACATCCGTTACCTCAATCCTATTCAACTTGAAACTAAGTTGGAGAAGTATTGCCGCTTCCAGCGTTCTGGAATTAAATACATTGATTACAAGGATCCTGACTTCTTACTTAAACTTTTGAATGAGCAAGGAAAGATTCTTCCACGTCGTATCACAGGAACTACATTGAAGTATCAGCGTAAAGTTGGACAAGCAGTTAAAAAAGCTCGCCACCTTGCTATTCTTCCATTCGTAGGTGATATGCTAAGATAAGGAGCTAGACCATGGAAATTATTCTTAAACAAGATGTAGAAAAACTCGGTAGTGTTGACGATATCGTTAACGTTAAGCCGGGATATGCTCGTAACTTCCTTATCCCAAAAGGTATTGCAGTTATAGCAAGTGATTCAGCAAAGAAAGTTCATGCTGAAAACCTTCGTCAACGCGCTCACAAAGAGTCGAAACTGCTTCAAGAAGCTGAAGGTATTGCTGCTAAAATGGAAAAAGCTAAAATCCAAATTGGAGCGAAAGCTGGAGAAAATGGCAAGATCTTCGGATCTGTTAATACTATCCAAATTGCTGAAGCTCTTGCGAAAGCTGGATTTGAAGTTGACCGTAAGCATATCAAAATTGAAGAAGATAGCATTAAAGAACTGGGCGAGTACGAAGCTCATGTTAAGATTCACAAGAAAGTGGTTCAAACGATTAAGTTTGAAGTTGTTGGTGAATAATGTTATTCAAAATACTACTTTAAAGGCGAGCTCAATGCTCGCCTTTTTGCTTTTCATTTCTTTCCTGCTCGCAAAACCAGCAAACGCTCAATATCTATTGGTAAAGACTCATTTGGCTCAACTGCCTTTTGGTCAAGTTGGATTGGGAGTTGAAAAAGTCTTCAATAAACAGTACTCCTTTCAACTTAACGCCCAATACCTCATCCCAAACAACGGTAGTAACTTCATCAATAGAGCTTTCGCTGATAAGGACGAAATCAAATCTTCTCGACTCGATGGGTATGCCTTTAGCTTAGAAAGCCGCGCATACACACTTGAAGCAAGAAGTGAAGCCTGGAAATGGTATTTGGGATTTTTCCTTCGCTACTCCAGCTACTCTACTCAAACAAAATTTGAGCGCAAAGAAATGCAGCGAGAATTTACAGGCAGTTTAACTTCCAGCTCTGGAGGCTTGGAACTCGGCATCAACTACATCTTCAAAAACAAGTACAGTTTCGACTTCTGCTTTATGGGCGTCGGCTTCGCGCGGAATGAAATTGAGATGGAAATGTTGACCGACGAAGAAAGTCCAAGTATCGGGAGATTGGAAGATGATCTCAGAAAAATTCCAATTCTCGGTTCAAGAATCAAGCTTTCTCAAAATGATGAAGGAATTCTCGCTTACAAAGAATCGTATGGAACATTAGCTATTCGTTTCGCCTTTACTGTTGGAATAATTCTTTAAGAGATTCTATTCGTTTAAATGACGGCTTTGCCATCAGGATTGAGTAGTTTTATCATTCTCTAAGCCATGGAATTTAAACTCACATCCTCCTACAAACCAGCCGGTGATCAACCTCAAGCCATTGAGCAATTGACCCAAGGGATTAATAATCAATTGCCCTACCAAACATTATTAGGTGTCACAGGTTCGGGTAAAACTTTCACCATAGCCAATGTAATAGAAGAGGTTCAACGGCCGATATTGGTTTTATCCCACAACAAAACATTAGCAGCTCAGCTCTACAGCGAATTCAAAGATTTTTTTCCCGATAATCTGGTTGAGTATTTTGTTTCTTACTACGATTACTACCAACCTGAAGCATTCATTCCATCGAGCAACACCTACATTGAAAAGGACCTTGCCATCAATGATGAGATTGAAAAACTCAGACTGAGCACTACCTCTGCCCTGCTGAGTGGCAGAAGAGATATAATTGTTGTTGCTTCTATTTCGTGCATCTATGGAATCGGAAATCCTACTGAATTTTACAAAAGCCTAATTCCAATAAAAAAAGGGCAGAACATAGGCCGAAATAAATTTCTCACTCTCCTGGTCGAAAGCCTTTATTCCAGAAGTCAAACTGTATTAGAAAGAGGTAAATTCAGGGTTACAGGCGATACCGTTGACATCTACCTAGCCTATGCCGATCATGCTTTACGCGTCGCTTTTTGGGGAGATGAAATCGAAGAGATACATACCATTGACCCTATTTCTGGTGCGAAGCTTTTCTCATTTGAAGAATTTACAATCTATCCAGCGAATTTATTCGTCACCGGCAAAGACACTCTAGCTGATGCAATCTGGCAAATCCAACAGGATATGGCCGAGCAGGTTCAGTATTTTAAGGATCAAAAGAAATACATCGAAGCCAAGAGATTGGAGGAGCGGGTAAGCTATGACTTGGAAATGATGAAGGAGCTGGGGTATTGCTCGGGAATTGAAAATTATTCCAGGTACTTCGACCGGCGACAAGCAGGCGAGCGCCCATTCTGCCTCGTGGATTATTTCCCTGACGATTTTGTCTTGGTCATTGATGAAAGCCATGTTACCGTGCCACAAATTGGCGCAATGTACGGAGGGGACAGGTCGCGGAAAGTGAATCTTGTCGATCACGGATTTCGTCTGCCATCTGCAATAGACAACAGACCGCTGAAATTCGATGAATTCGAATCGATGTTGAACCAAGTGATTTTTGTGAGTGCCACTCCCGCAGATTTTGAATTGGAAAAATCCGAAGGATTGGTGATTGAACAGGTGGTGCGTCCCACAGGACTCCTTGACCCGCCTATTGACATCCGTCCATGCACAAATCAAGTGGATGATTTGATCGAAGAGATTCGAAAGACAATAGAGAAAAACGAGCGAATCTTAGTGACAACCCTCACCAAACGAATGGCAGAGGAATTGACCAAGTACTTGGAAAGGCTGAATATTTCGACCAGGTATATTCATTCAGAGGTAAAGACCTTGGACAGAATTGAGATTCTAGCCCAGCTTCGCGAGGGTATCTTTGATGTACTCGTTGGAGTTAACCTGTTGCGAGAGGGTTTGGATATTCCAGAAGTTTCTTTGGTAGCTATCATGGATGCAGATAAAGAAGGATTTCTAAGAAGCAACCGTTCATTAACACAAACCGCTGGAAGAGCTGCAAGAAATGTAAACGGGCGGGTGATCATGTACGCTGATAGTATAACAGCCAGTATGGCTCAGACCATTGAAGAAACCGACCGAAGAAGGAATAAGCAAATTGAATACAACAAAGAGCACGGAATCGTTCCGACTCAAATCACCAAGAAAGGAAGGTCTGTATTCGAAAACAACAAATCGACAGGAGTCGACAATAAGGTATATGTTGACAAAGCTGCAAATGAAAATATTGCAGCAGATCCTGTGGTGAAGTATCTAAATGCTGAAAAATTAGGCAAACTCATTGATCAAACTAAGCGTCGTATGGAGAAGGCCGCAAAAGAGCTGGATTTCATGGAAGCCGCAAGATTACGCGATGAAATGTTCGCTTTGAAGGCTATTCAAGATGAGAAGTTGAAGAAATGAACAATTCAGAAGTTCAATACTCAAGCTAATTTGACCTTAGAAATACTCTAGGCTTTTTTACCTTTGGGGATAGTATGAGAGCTTTCAAAATTTATACCATTGTTGCCATAATCTTTACAGCACTATTTTCTTGCAAATCAAAAAACACTGCTGTAATTGCCGATAAATCTTTAGAAACATCCATCAATTTGCCCGATTCAATCAAATCTGAAATAAAAGAAATAACTGTGCAAGACGATGCAAATCTTCTTGAAACAGATAATTTCCGAATAATTGAGACTAATGTAATTGGGGATATACTTGAATTGACTGTATCATATGGGGGTGGATGTAAAGACCACTTGTTCAGTATGCACACCACTGGAAATTATGGTAAGAGCTATCCTCCCAAGCTAATAGTGTTTTTAAAGCATGTTGGAAATGGAGATATGTGCAAGGCATTACTCACAGAGAAAATCTATTTCGACTTGAAATCGGTGCAATTTCGAGGTTCAGACATTCTTCACCTGCAATTGAACAATTACGACGAGTTTATTATTTATACCTATTGAAACCAAGCATAAATCATGAATAAAGTACTACGCTCATTCTCACTACTTGTGAGTTCTATATTGACATTAAGCGTTTTTGGACAGATCAATTACGGGGGAGAACCATTCGACTGGTCACAAAAGAATTTAGATGAATTTTCTATTCATTTCAATACGATGCCAATTGTTGATATGGATTTGGCACGAGCTCAAGACGAGGTCACAGATGCATACAAAGAAACTCCATATCGCTTTGGTATAGAGCATGATGTGGATGTTGACGTTATCAGCCAATCGTCTGAGCAGCGGCAGCAGAGTCAGACTATTTATCGTTTTGGCATACATTGCCCAGAAGCCATCTCCGTAAGTCTTCTCTTCAGCACATTCAATATTCCAAAGGGAGATCAGGTTTTCATATATAATGCTGAGCGTTCAGAATTTCTCGGTTCTTTCAACCACAAAAACCAGAATAGTGCTGATGGATTAGCTGTCGGCACTTTGAAAAGTGATAGAATAATAATTGAGTACATTCAAAATGGTGCTGAACTCGCAGACATTCAGATCTCTCAGGTGATTCACGGTTACAGAGCAATTTTAAATAAATGGGAGGACCCAGAACGTGGACCATTTGGAAATAGTGGAGCTTGTAACATCAATGTTATTTGTCCTGAAGGCGATCAATGGCAAGTTGAGAAAAAATCTGTTGCCCTCATCGTAAGTGGCGGAAATGCGCAATGCACAGGAGCATTGGTGAATAACACAGCACAAGATGGCACTCCTTATTTCTTGACAGCGAATCACTGCTTAGGAAATCCAAACAACTGGGTGTTTTACTTCAATCATGAAGCTACGAGTTGCGGTGGAAATTCAGGGCCGAGTAATCAAAGTGTATCTGGCGCTGTTGTTCGCGCAAATAATGGAGGTTCAGATTTTGCACTTTTAGAACTTAATGACACTCCACCTGCAGGTTTTGACGTGCAATATGTTGGATGGGATCGCAGTGATCTTGAGAATGTGACTAGTGCGGTTGGAATTCACCATCCAAGTGGAGATGTGAAAAAAATATGTTTTGAAAATGATTCTCCTTACCACGATTCATTTTTCGGAACACAAGTATGGTGGATCGATGAATGGGAAGATGGAGTAACAGAGGGAGGTTCTTCTGGATCACCACTTTTCAATCAAAATCACCAAGTCATTGGCCAATTGTTCGGCGGGCAAGCTGCTTGTCAAGGAAGTTCGAATAACGGACAATACGACTATTACGGAAGATTCGGTGTTTCATGGAATGGTTCTTCAGCAGCTACTAGACTAAGAGATTGGCTAGATCCACTTGGGACAAGTCCGCAAGCAATTGATGGATGGCCTATCGGAGCTGAGTCTTTTAATCTTGATGGTCTAGTCAGTCCTGGAAATGGTGACGTTGGAACTATTTGTGGAGATTCGTTTGAACCGATTGTTAACATTGTGAATCAAGGAGCAAATATCCTAACATCTGCCACCATCACTTTTGTCCTTAATGGAGATGAGCAGTCGGCAGAATGGACAGGTTCTTTGGAACAATATCAGTCAGAAGCCTTCAGCTTAGGCACAGTGATCTTGATTAATGGAACAAATAATTTAGAAGTAAGCTTGTCAAATCCAAACGGAAATGAAGATGAGAACGACACGAACAACATGTACACTGTTGAAATAAATGCAGTTGCAGGACAAGCTGTGGTGTACGAATTCAATCTCACTTTGGATGATTATGGAACAGAGACTACTTGGAGTTTCACGAACGATGAAGGCTTGGTCTTGTATGAAGGTGGTCCCTATCAGGATGATCTCGATGGAACTTTAGTCTCAGAAGACATTTGTCTCGGAGATGGTTGTTATACGTTTACCATTCTTGATGATTATGATGATGGCATTTGCTGCAATTATGGGGATGGCAGCTATGAATTATTGGATAATCTTGGGGATGAAGTGACTTCTGGTGGTGAATTTGAAACTTCGGAATCTGCTGATTTCTGTGTGGGATCAGGCAATAGCTTAGCTGAGCAAGAAGTTATTGAATTTAATGTCTATCCAAATCCGAACAACGGAACTTTCAGCATCGAGTGGGCGCAGGGAATCGAAGTTCAGCGTGCAGAAATTATGGATGGAACTGGAAGGATCGTAAAGTCACTAGCTCTTCAAAATGAATTTGGAAGAAAAGAAGTAAACGCAAACGAATTGGCCAAGGGAATTTATTTCATTCGATTGTTGGGTGAAAACTATTCGGCAAATCAAAGAATAATCGTCAGGTAAGATTAACATTGAATGTTTATAAAATGGCCTCCAAATGGGGGCCATTTTATTTTTTAGTAGCTGGAGTAGTGTAATTTTGTCGCCTGATGAACTGGCCTCCTCAATTTCCCGAAAGCACATTAGCTTTTTCCTTCCTGATAGCATTGGGTGTAATCCTAATCATTCAACTGTGCTACTTTTTGTTCATCTATCTCAAGCCTGGATTGAAAAAATCAGGTGAAAACCAGATTGTTTCTAACAGCGAATTACCGCCAGTATCAGTCATTGTTTGTGCTAAAAATGAAGAGAAGAACCTCCTCGCCTTGATTCCACTAATCTTGGATCAAGACTATCCCGAGTTTCAATTGGTTATTGTAAATGACAACAGCTGGGATGATACCTCAGATATTTTAAAGGCATTTCAAGTAAGTCACCCAAATCTACATGTCACTAATTTAGATGAGGACAAGCAAAGGATGCAAGGAAAAAAGTTCGCTCTAACCTTGGGTATCAAGGCGGCAAAATATGAGCGGATTCTGCTGACTGATGCCGACTGTCGTCCAGTAAGCAACAATTGGATTAAGTCAATGATGAGCAATGCTTCCAACAGGGATATTGTTATTGGCTATAGCCCATATCGGCACAAAAATGGATTTAGCAATAGTTTTATCCGCTTTGACAGCCATTTTGGAGCACTGAATTACACAGGAATGGCCCTTGCCAAAATGCCTTACATGGGTGTTGGAAGAAATCTCTCTTACGATTCTTCGCTCTTTTTTAAAGTTGGCGGATTTAGATCACACATGAACATTGTTTCTGGGGATGATGATTTATTCATAAATCAAGTTGCCAACAAGTCGAATACTGCAACGGTAATTTTCCCGGAATCACATATGATTTCAGAACCTAAAACGACCTTAAACGATTGGTATAAGCAAAAAAGAAGGCACTTGTGTACAGCACCTCATTACAAAGCATTCCATAAAATATTGCTTTCCATTTTTCCCCTGACATACTATCTCATGTGGGTTTTAGCTGGGGTACTTTTGGTTTTACACACACACCCGTTGTTAGTAATTGGGCCAATAGTACTGAGGTACCTTGTTCAATTTTTTATCTTTAGGCTGTCTTCACGCAACTTAGGTAATCCAGATCTAAGCTATAAAGCTTGGTATCTTGAATTATTTTGGATGCTCGTGATGCCAGTAGTTTCAATGTCAATAACGTTCCGTAAACCGAACGCATGGAGTTAGAAAGCAACCTTTCAGATAAAGGAAAGTACGATTACGAGCTAGTAAAAAGAGCGCTGGAAAACCAACAACAAGCTTATGCCGAATTGATGGAGAGATACCGTGATTCGATTTATTTTCTTGTGCTAAAAATGGTCAACAATCGAGACGATGCTGACGATTTGACTATTGAAGCGTTTGGTAAAGCTTTCAAAAGACTCCACCAGTATACACCTCAGTTCGCATTTAGTACTTGGTTGTTCAAAATTGCCTCCAATAACTGTATTGACTTCATCCGCAAAAAAAGAATCAAGGCCCTTTCTCTTGATCAAGGATTTACAAATGACGACGGTGAAACTATGGCTTTCTCGGTGAGAGATGAGGAATTAGATCCTGAAGAGGCAATGGAGAAGAAACAGCGGGTCATGAAAATGCGCGATGTGGTTCAACAGTTAAAGCCTCGTTACCGTGAGTTGGTAGAGTTGAGGTATTTCAAGGAGTTTTCCTACGAAGAAATTGCGGATGAACTCGACCTACCGCTAGGAACGGTTAAAGCCCAGCTCTTCAGAGCAAGGGAGTTTCTGCTCAACATGATGAAGAACACAAAAGATCACATCTAAGCTCTGATGTCAGTTGATCTCATTCAAAAGTACTTCCCAAATCTCAGTGATCAGCAAATTGATCAATTCAAACGCTATCAGAAGGTTTTTATAGAGTGGAACGATAAAATCAACCTTATCTCTAGAAAAGATACGGAGTTTTTAGTTGAAAGGCATATTCTCCACTCGCTTGCCATTGCAAAAATCATCCAGTTCAAACCTGGAACCAAAGTTCTTGACGTAGGAACAGGAGGTGGATTCCCCGGTATTCCGTTAGCCATCATGTTTCCAGAATCCGACTTTTTGCTGGTAGATAGCATCGGTAAAAAAATTATCGCTGTAAAAGGAATAGCTGATGCTTTAGGAGTTAAAAATGTGAGGGCAGAACATTTACGCGCCGAAGAATGCAAAGAGAAATTTGATTTTATAGTAAGCAGAGCAGTTACTGCACTTCCTAAATTCATACCGTGGACCAAGGGAAAGTTTCTGAAAGAGCATAAAAACAAGCTGAAAAACGGAATTCTCTATCTTAAAGGAGGGGATTTAACAGAAGAACTAAAGCCAATTACCACTCCCATTCATATTCATAAGGTGCAAAAATACTTTGAGGAATCATTCTTCGAGTCAAAAGTGATTTTACACCTCTCTCCCAAATAAGCTGTAAAACCAGCGATTACCTTATGTTTCTCGAATTTTTGGGCAGCAAAAAAGGGTTCTAATGAACCCCTTTCTGTAAACCTGCAAGGAAAATTTTGAAACCAACGCAGTCCTGGAATACTGCGTGTCTAATTAATAGACGTAGATTTTCGGGTGGGTTGCCTTAAAGAGAAAACTTTTTTTCTCAGGGATCAAACCGATACCCTACTCCTCTGACGGAATGAATGTGCATTGGTTGCCTCGGATTGAGCTCAAAATTTTTTCTTAGTGTTAAAACGTAGTTGTCGACAGTTCTTGTAGACGGGTAAACATCGTAGCCCCAGACTGTTTCAAGTATTTCTTCTCGACTCACAACTTGACCCTTTTTTGAGATCAAAAGTTTGAGCAACATGATTTCACGTTTTGGCAGCTCAACCTCAATTCCATTTTTATCCTTAATACGATAGGTTTTAAAATTCACTTCGCATTTTCCAAATTTGAATTCATCAAGATTTGAAGCTTGAGGTATTTTAGAATGACGTTGAAGCAATTTTGCCACTCGCAATAGTAATTCCTCAAGGTTGAAAGGCTTAGTGAGATAATCATCACCTCCAATTTTCAAACCCTCTACCCTATCTTGACTGCTTTGTCTTGCTGTTAGAAACAAAACAGGCACCTCAGAACCCTCAACTCTGAGTGTTTTACACAAGTTAAATCCATCAACGCCCGGCAGCATTACGTCTAAGACCAATAGATCGAACCGTTCGGTTCTTGCACGGCTGAGCGCGGTTTTCCCGTTAGATTCTGCAATGACTTCATACCCTTCGAGTTCTAAGTTGAGTTTGATCATCTCCTGAAGATGTTCCTCATCCTCAACCAATAAAATTCTATTGCGTTTATCATTCATTGCTCCCAAAGTAAAGAATTATCTTAGTGCCTTAAATATTCCTTCATGTCAATTTCAGTAGAATCAATCAACAAATTTCAAAAAGGAACACTTGCCGAAAATTTGGGCATTGAATTTACAGTAGCCGAGCTTGGATATATAGAAGCCAAAATGCCGGTCGATCATCGAACAATTCAGCCACTTAAATTATTACACGGAGGAGCCACAGCCGCTTTGGCAGAAAGCATGGGGAGTATGGGCTCTTATATGCTGATCGATGCAGATAAGCAAGCCATCGTTGGACTTGAACTCAACATCAATCATTTGAGAGCTGCAAAATCCGGTTTTGTTCATGCTAAAGCAAAAGCTATTCACCAAGGACGCAAGACTCATGTTTGGCAAATTGAAATCTACAATGAAGCCGAAAAGCTGGTTAGCTCTTCTCGGCTCACTGTCATGGTTATTGACCAAGAAAAATAAATTGACAAAGGCCAAAAGACATGATTCCTGAGAATTCAAAATCCTTCGCTATCTATAGATTTCCTGATCAACAGGAAATTCATGTTATCGCTGAAACTGAAGGAAAAGTAGTCCACGGATTTCAAGTTGCTCCTTTTGATTCTCACCTTCATGCACAATTCTTGATACATGCCGATTTCAGCAGCTTAATGTCGCTGGAGGATTTCAATCAAGCCACTATTGACGTAGAATTATTTCACCTTAAAAAAACCATTAACGGCGGTTTCTCATCGCAAGAGGAATATGTAAATCAGGTCGTTGAATCCCTCAAGTCCATAGAACACGAGGGTCTTTCTAAGCTTGTTCTTTCCAGAAGAATACAGTCGAAGTTTGTCTCCCCAAAAGAAATTAAACAGGCCTTTTCCAAATTGTGTGAGCAGCACAAAAGTGCTTTTGTATTCTGCTTTAGTCACCCAAATTCAGGTACATGGTTAGGAGCAAGTCCTGAGTTACTTCTCGATTCAAAGCAAAATAAGCACAACACCATGGCATTGGCCGGCACATTGCCGAATTCAATGGAAAAAGCGTGGTCTGAAAAAGAAATTCTTGAGCAAAGTTTAGTCACCGATTACATTGTCGGGAAACTTAAATGGCTAAAAGTTCAGAACCTTGAGCTTAAAGGCCCTATGGATAAAGCCGCCGGAGCTATCAAACACTTGTGCACTGATATTTCCTTTGAAAGTGAAACTTCATCCAATGAAATTGCTGGCACTTTGCATCCAACTCCGGCAGTCGCTGGAATTCCTTTAGAAAAAGCCATTGAAGCAATCAAGAGGATTGAAACTTATGATAGAGAATACTACACTGGATTTTGTGGACCTGTCGATTTGAACCAAAACTCCAAGTTCTTTGTTAACCTTCGTAGTGCCCAATTTTGCGAAGAAGGAAGTATTATCTATTGCGGCGGTGGAATCTTAAAAAACTCCGATCCTAAAAGTGAATGGATAGAAACTGTGCGCAAGTCAGAAACAGTATTGGGTGCCTTAGAAAAAATGTAGAACTTTGACGCGCAAGCCCGAAGAATGATATCTGAAAAACGCCCGGTCCAAGACCTCATTGAGATTTTAAAAGAACATGGAGTTCGTCATGTTGTTATTTCGCCCGGTTCACGAAATGCTCCGCTTTCAATTTCTTTTGAAGCCGACAAGTTCTTTAGCACCTATTCTATTGTAGACGAGCGTTCTGCAGCTTTTTTCGCCTTGGGAATTGCCCAACAAACTGGAGAGACCACTGCCATTGTTTGCACTTCTGGTTCTGCCGCTTTGAATTATGCGCCAGCCATCGCTGAGGCATTCTACCAGCAAGTTCCAATGTTAGTTATTACTGCTGATAGACCTTCAGAATGGATAGATCAGGGCGATGGTCAAACCATCCGACAAGATGGGGTATACGGAAATCACATCCTGTACAATGCCCAATTGAATCCAGATTCATTAAACAATGATGATACTTGGGCCAATGTGAGAATAATCAACGAAGCCCTTCTCATCGCTCAAGGCGACATTAAAGGACCGGTGCATTTGAATATTCCTTTTAAAGAGCCGCTTTATGGACTCACAGAGAAAAAATCCGATCATCCGAAAATAATCAAACGGGCAAAGACCGGTTCTATGCTCTCGCCAGATTCCTTTGAGGAAATAAGCACTTTAATTGAAAAAAGTAAGAGCATACTCCTCATCTGCGGAATGCTGACTAAGGATGTAGAACTAGAAAAAGTCTTAGCCACATTTGCCCTCAATTCAAAAGTTCAAGTGCTTACTGAAAGCACCGCCAACCTCTCTCACCCGCTATTTATCAGCTGTATTGATAGGTTGATTATGACTTTTGATGAAAAGGAAGAAAAACGATTTATTCCTGACTTGCTAATAACAATAGGGACTCAAATCATCTCCAAAAAAATTAAAGCCCTTTTAAGGAAAAACAAGCCTAAACACCATTGGCATGTCGGGAATACACATGGAATTTTAGACACTTTCCAATGCCTTAGCCTTCAAATCGAGCTGTCGCCAAATACCTTTTTCACTCAAATTGCTCAGCTACAAACCAGTGATTCAGGCGATTACGGAAAATGGTTGAAAGCAAGAGATCAAAGAAATGAAGAGAATCACCACCGTTTCCTAAAAAAAGCTGCCCACTCAGATTTAAAAGTGGTGGCTTCTGTGCTGAAATCTATTCCTAACAAATCGAATATTCAAATGGGGAACAGCAGTGTGGTGAGATACATCCAGCTCTGTCCTACTTCTATCTCCAATAGCTACAATGGAAACCGCGGGACTAGCGGAATAGACGGTTGTACCAGCACCTCGATGGGAGCTGCTTGGGCATCTAAAAAACCAACCACACTGATTAGTGGTGATTTGTCCTTTTTGTATGACAGCAATGCCTTGTGGATGAATTATATCAGTTCAAAATTGCGAATTGTTGTTATAAATAATGGAGGCGGTGGGATTTTTAGAATTATCGATGGCCCAGGATCTACACCTTATCTGGAAAAACATTTTGAATCTAAGCACAAGCTCAATCTCAAGCAATTGGCTGCGCATGCTAAGATTTCATACAAATCAGCCTTAGACCAAGACAGCCTGAACAGTGGATTGAATTGGCTTTTCAAAAGATCGAAATGTGCAATCTTAGAGGTCTTCACTCCATCCTTAGAAAACGATAAAGTCTTGAAGAATTATTTTAAGTTTTTAAAAGAGAATAAATAAGCTACTCATGGCAGAAAGAAATTGGAAAACAATTAAAGAGTACAGTGACATCCTTTTCGAAGAATTCGAAGGGATTGCTAAAATCACCATCAATCGACCAGAAGTTTATAACGCATTCCGCCCTGAGACTGTAAACCAGTTGATTGAGGCTATCGACATTTGCCGTGAAATGAGCAATATCGGGGTAGTTGTTTTAACCGGTATGGGAGAGAAAGCCTTTTGCTCAGGAGGTGATCAAAATGTAAAAGGAAAGGGCGGATATATCGGCGAAGATGGAGTGCCACGATTGAATATACTTGATTTTCACAAGAAAATGCGCTCATTGCCTAAACCTGTAATTGCCATGGTAAATGGCTACGCGATAGGTGGAGGTCATGTTCTTCACGTTGTTTGCGATTTAACCATAGCATCTGACAATGCGCGTTTCGGTCAAACCGGACCAAAAGTTGGAAGCTTTGACGCTGGCTTTGGATCTTCTTATTTGGCAAGTCATGTTGGTCAGAAAAAGGCGAGAGAGATTTGGTTCTTGTGCGAACAATACACTGCGAAAGAAGCGGAAACAATGGGAATGGTAAACAAAGTTGTTCCCTTAGAAGAACTCGAAAACACAACGGTGCAATGGTGTAAAACCATCCTGAAACGCTCTCCCCTAGCCTTAAGAATGATCAAGCGAGGACTGAATGCAGAGTTAGATGGGCAAAGAGGATTGATGGAATTCGCTGGTGACGCAACATTAATGTTCTATTTGATGGATGAGGCGCAGGAAGGAAGAAATGCTTTCTTGGAAAAAAGAGACCCTGATTTCGATAAATTCCCTAGATTTCCTTGATGACAAGTACTGCAAAAGATTCTAAAATCGGAGCTTGGATGGACGCATTCAGGCTGAGGACCTTGCCCCTCGCGTTCTCCTGTATTTTCACGGGGACTGCGGTAGCAATCTTCGATGGATTTTGGAATCCAGTATTACTGACTTTAGCACTTTTAACAACCTTATTCTTGCAAGTCCTTTCCAATCTTGCCAATGACTACGGCGATAGCCAGAAAGGAGTTGATAACGAGAATCGAGTCGGTCCACAACGAACCATTCAGTCTGGGAAAATCACTCTTACTGAAATGAAAAGGGCGCTTTGGATTACGGCTGTACTGGCCCTTATTTCAGGTTTATCTTTGGTGTATGTCGCATTTGGACCGGAAGATTGGCAGTTCGCACTCCTGTTTATTTCGTTGGGCCTCATGGCAATTGCAGCCGCTGTTAAATATACCATTGGCAGCACACCTTATGGATACAGAGGACTCGGCGATGTTTTCGTTTTCCTATTTTTCGGATTGGTGGGAGTTGTAGGAATATACTACTTGAACACCGGCTCATTGGGTAGCTACACCTACCTTCCGGCCATAGCCGTAGGATTATGGGCGGCAGCAGTTCTCAATCTCAACAACATGAGAGACCATGAAAACGATGCCGCTTCAGGAAAAAGAACACTTGTAGTGATAATGGGTTTAGCAAAAGCCAAGGCTTATCATTTTTCTTTGATCCTTGTAGGCTGGATTGCCGTTATCGCATTTATAATTTTAAGCCATTCTATGTGGATGGGACTGGCTTTCATCCCCTTCTGTCTGCAATTAGCACATTTGAACCGAGTTTATAAAATAGAAGTGCCGGCAAAGCTCGACCCAGAGCTGAAAAAACTCGCTCTTTCAACTTTTCTATTCGCTACCCTTCTGCTTGCAACGGTAATACTTACTTGAGGTTTTTGTAACTTAGCGCCACCTTTTACCATTACCTTACGAAGAGAGATTATGGCCCCCGCCAGAGTTGCTAGTATCGATTTTACCATTGGCTTTGCTGCCATGATGATTCTTGTTCTTGAAATTACAAGCAACAGTCCATTTTGGAGTATGCCACTTGGTTCGTACATGCACCAGCTTTTAGATGACTCGTTTTACGCTCTCTTTCTTTTTCTTTCTGGCTTGCGGACTACTTTTATTTCTAGAAGTGTTCTTACTGAAGGGCCTAAAGTTCTAAACTATTTCTTCGCCCGAGGGTTCGGCGTTTTAGCATTAGGTGTAGCCTTTTACTTGCTTTGTGATAGTATTATTTTTCTCCATTTGGGCGTTTTGCTTTTACTGTCTATCATTTTCACACAGGTGAACTCAAGTATTATTTACTTCTCTGCCTTTATGGTTTTCATGTTAGCCCTGACCCTACCTTTGTCTGTGAGTAGTGCGCCAAACCTTGCTTTCAAAGCCTCATCCTGGTGGTCAGACCTACTTTATCTGCGATCCGATGCATTCGTTCCTTTGTCCATGTATTTCCTCTTCGGATTGGTTTTTGGAAGATCAAACTTTCTAGATGATAGATGGGCAAGATTTGCAAGAATACTGTCTTTCTTGGTGATTGGAGGAACTCTCTTAAGTCACTTTGCCAGTCTCGAATACTTTAAAAGCTCGTACCTCATTGAAGACAATAGCTACTCTCGTCTAATTCCTTTTTCCGTCTTTATCTATCGTCCAATATTTCTCTTGGGGATTATCCCACTCTGCATATTGCTCTTTCAACTGGGTGGATATCTGGTCACAAAACTCGAAAATTCCCCAGTCCTTTTTTGTGTCATGAAAATGGGGCAGAATCACCTTTCAATAATCAGTTTAGGATTGCTAATCTCAGTCATACTGCACTATACCGGCCCTTACGGAGATACATTTACTCGAATAATGGCTTGGACCTCTTTGATCTTGGTTTTCATTATTTGTTTTGCCTTCAAAAAACAATTTAAAGTTGGTCCAGTTGAAAAGATAATTCAACGTTTCTATTGATGAATAGACTTCATGCATCTTGGAAAAAATACGTGTTAGATTTTCGCTTTACCGCTAAAACTTCTCGCGACGAACTGAAAACAAGAACGGTATGGTATCTCATCCTTAAAAATCCCGAAGGTAAAATTGGTATTGGAGAAGCTGCCATGCTGAAAGGACTGAGCCTTGACGATAGACCCGGCTTTGAAGACAAACTCGATTCAGTTTGTAAGATTATCAATGAAGAAGGAGTTGTAAAATTTGAATTAGGCGATTGGCCATCACTGAAATTTGCACTAGAAACGGCATTGCTCGACTTGCATTCCGACCATCCATTTAAACTTTTCCCGGGGAAATTCACAAACGCTGAATATGCTATTCCAATCAATGGTTTAGTTTGGATGGGTGATAAGAAATTCATGAAATCTCAACTCCAAGAAAAGATAGAAGCTGGATTCAAGTGCATTAAAATGAAAATTGGCGCTATCAGTTGGGAAGATGAGTACGAGATTTTATGTGCGATCAGGGATGATTATTCGCGAGAAGAAATAGAACTCCGAGTAGATGCCAACGGCGCTTTTGCCCCTGACAAGGTCATGCCCATACTCGAGAAACTTAGCAAATTGGATATTCATTCTATTGAACAACCAATACGCGCAGGACAATGGGAAGTATTGAGCGAAATCTGTCAATCGAGTCCAATTCCTATTGCTTTAGACGAAGAGTTGATTCCCTTGTTGAAAAGCGATTCCAAACTGCAACTCTTCGAGAATTGCCGAGCCCAATACCTTGTTTTGAAACCCAGCTTACTGGGTGGATTTGCCAGTTGCGAAGAATGGATAGAACTCGCAAAGCAGAATAACTGTGACTATTGGATAACATCGGCTTTGGAATCTAATATTGGACTGAATGCCATTGCTCAATGGGTAAGCACCCTTCAACCAAAGCAAATCTATCAAGGACTAGGCACAGGACAGCTGTTTCACAACAATATTGATTCTCCCTTAGAGATTAAAAATGCGGCTTTGTGTTACAATTCGAAATTAGCATGGGACATTAAATTTCTAGAAATTTGAGCCATGAATTGGAAGATTGATGGAGTATCAAAATCTTTGAGTGAGTGGAAAATACTCATCAATTCCAAAGAACTTCCCGAGCATGAGGTATTCGACTTTTTGAGAGCCTGGTGGGGATCGGAGAGCTTTATGCCCGCAGAAACATCCGGTTCGACAGGATCTCCAAAATCCATTCAACTTGAAAAGCAATTTATGACTTCAAGTGCCGTAACAACAGGCTCCTATTTCAACTTAAAAGTGGAATCTACCGCCCTACTCTGTCTGCCACTGCAGTATATAGCGGCTAAAATGATGCTGGTGCGGGCACTTGTAAATAATTGGAACATTGAAATCATAGCGGCATCCATCCAACCAAAAATTCCGGAAACTGAATTCGACTTTTGCAGTTTTACTCCCATGCAAATGGAGAAGCTATTGGCTAATGATCCAGAGGCTGTTGAAAGAATTAAAATCATTCTTTTAGGAGGAGCAGCTGTAAATTCTTCACTGCACAAAAAGATAGAAAAATTAAATAGTGCTGTGTATTTGAGCTATGGAATGACTGAAACAGCCAGCCATGTGGCAATCAAAAAATTAAATGGAAGAAATGCTACTGAGCATTTTCATTCAACAGGTGAGTTTAAGTTTTCGAGTGACCATCGACAATGCCTTTCTATTTCACACGAGCAGAGCGCACAGCAATGGCAGACTAATGATACCGTTGAGATTCTGAACGAGAAGGAATTTAAGCTTTTGGGAAGAATTGACAATGTGATAAATTCAGGGGGATTGAAAATCCAGCCCGAAGAGATTGAGTCCATTTTGAGCAATCACTTTGAATTTCCATTTTACATCAGTTCCAGGAAAGACCAATTGTTAGGGGAAAAATTGATTTTGGTTGCTGAAGGAGAGTTAGATGCTCAGCACATCCAGCAGCAGATCGATAAAATCTTCAACGGTTTGCCCGCTTCAAAAAAGCCAAAAGAAATCCTGGTTTTGAACAAACTTGAGAGGACAGCCAACGACAAAATCATACGCCGAAAATATGACTGAGAATCAAAAACTAGTCTTCGCTTC
>Ga0222689_1000087_pt1 | contig 52709 bp, 51 predicted proteins | sample AntAcemetage1231_FD_179838 | JGI IMG/M metagenome (GOLD analysis project Ga0222689, IMG submission 179838) | Saline water microbial communities from Ace Lake, Antarctica - #1231 | ecosystem: Environmental > Aquatic > Non-marine Saline and Alkaline > Saline | place: Antarctica: Ace Lake...
CCGATGACAGAAATCAGTCCAAATCATTGGGAGAGCTCGATTGAAGTTTTGGCTGGCCAGTCCATCACATACAAATACATCAATGGCAATCAGTGGGGACTTGAAGAAGATGTTCCTGCCGAATGTGGGATTTCGAATGGATTCGGCGGATTTGACCGGGAATGGGTGACTTCGTCCAACAATGAATCCATTTCCAGTCATTGCTTTGCTTCTTGTGAGCCCTGTGTAATTGATCAAGTTCTAGTCACTTTCCGCGTAGACATGAGCAATGAATCTGTTTCGGGAAATGGAGTTCATATAGCCGGGAATTTTCAGTCTTGGAATCCAGGTGCTACGAGTATGAGCAACAGTGGAGGCTCTATTTATGAATACAGTGCAACGTTCATTCCTGGAAGTTCACTGGAGTACAAATTCATCAATGGCAACGTTTGGGGAGAGGACGAATCGGTGCCTTCCGAGTGTGCTACCGGTGCGAATCGAGAATTGCTGGTTGGAAGTGATAATATCGTTCTTGAACTTGTTTGTTTCAATTCCTGCACGGCATGTGCAAGTACTTCTTGTCCAGGCGATTTCAATTCTGATTCTCAACGCAACATCAGCGATTTACTCTACATCTTGTCCGAAATTGGATGCAATGTAAGTTGCACTACAGATTTAAACAATGACGGACAAGTCAATACCGGCGATATGCTTTTGTTCTTAAGTCTATTTGGAATTTCTTGCGAATAGGGCGAATTTCAGAGCTAATTAAGTAGCAATTAGATTGACCATTGGATTATTTTCTAGAAAAACTAAACAGCTCAGTTCCCTCTTCTTCGAGCTCAGTGCCAATTAAAAGGAATGAGTTTCTCTGTTCAGCGGGCGATGTCTGTACTTCGCTATTTTTAATAGAATCAGGTGCTTTCAGGGCATATCGAATTGAAGATGGAGAAGAACAAAGCATTCGATTTGGTTATCAGGGATCAATCTTGGTTGCCTTAGATGCATATTTCAGCGAATCGACAACGCATCTCTACATTCAAGCCTTACGGAAAGCAACGGTGTCGATTATTCCGAAATCCACAGTTGATCGCTTAATTGATGATGATGATCAATTCAAATCTGCCTACTTAAAGTTATTGGAGAATTTTTCGTTGCAACAAATGGAACGAGAAATTGATCTCCTGACCCAATCCCCGCAAGAGCGTTATTCTAGAGTCTTGCAAAGAAGTCCAGCGCTTTTCCAAGAAATTCCACTCAAATACATTGCCTCTTATTTGAGGATGAGTCCTGAAACCTTAAGCCGACTTCGTAAATCTTGATTTGAATCAAGGATTAAATGAATCTTGCTTCCGAGATTTGCATCAAATACACAAGCATGAAGATTTCACAAGTTGAATTGATAGCAGAGTTGGAGTTACAGGTAAAGACATTGATTTCACGGGCTAAGGAGCTGGGAAAAATGAATGATTCTTCTCTGGTTTTCAGACCAGGACCGGAAAAATGGAATGTCCTGGAAATTTTAGAACACCTCAACTTATACAGTGATTTTTACCTCAATGCGATTGAAAAGAGCGCATCAACTGGAACAAAGATCGATTCGAGCAATACATTTAAGCCAGGCTTGTTGGGGAATTATTTTGCCAAGTCTATGCTTCCCAAATCCAACGGTGAGATTACAAATTCCATGAAGACATTTAAGGACAAGAACACTTTAAATCTTGCGATCGACAGGTCATCAATCGAGAAATTCATGAATCAACAGGAACAGTTGTTGGGACTGCTTGAAAAGTGTAAAAACATAGAGTTGAACAAGGCGAAAACAGGAATTACAATTAGCAAGCTTCTCAAATTAAAGCTGGGAGATACCTTACGATTTTACATCAACCATGAGGTAAGACATTTTGTGCAAATTGAGAATAATTTAAAGGCTTTGAACGGCCAAGTCTAGCTCATTCCTCGTCGAGCTCTTCAATCTTCTTTCTTAATCCTTCGCTGATTACAGCTTCAATTTTCTCACCATCATGAAAGAGAAGATAGACTTCAAGATTCAATTCTGGGTGGGCTGCTAGGAATTGAGCGGTAGCCTCCACTCCCATCACCATAAAAGCAGTGGCATAGGCATCGGCAGTGCTGCATTCGTTTGCTAAAACCGTAGCGCTCAACAAGCTGTGTTGCACAGGGAATCCAGTGCGAGGATCGATAGTGTGTGAATAGACGACGCCTTCTTCCTCATAAAACTTTCTATAATTCCCAGAAGTAGCAACAGCTTTATCTTCGACAGTAATTATTGCCTGAAATACTCGTTCGGCTTCGTTGTCAACCGGTTTATCGACAGCTATTCGCCAGGCTTTACCTTGAGGATTCAGTCCTCTACACTTTAGCTCTCCTCCCAGCTCTACCATGAAATCAGTCACTCCATTTTGAAGTAGATAATCCGCGATGAGATCAACGGAGTAGCCCTGGGCAATGGCATTGAAGTCTAGGCGTGTTCCCGCCCTACCAATACGAATGTCGGTATGCTCATAGATGTAGCCCTTCTCAATTTCATTCATGTCGATGCGGTAAGGCTCAAATCCGACGTAATAAAGCAGGCTATCGACCTTTTCTTGTGTCATTGACTGCTTGTTCTTTAGTCCGAATCCCCAGGCTTCAACCAACGGGTAAACCGTAGGATCGAATGCGCCTTCTGTGATCGTATAGATTTCATGGCTCAGATCAAAGAGCACGGAAAAAACCTTGGATGAATCGTAAAAACTGAATACGGTGTCTTCCCGCTGAAAGTTGTTGATTCGATTGATGAGGGAGCCCTCTACCCACAAAGACACGTCTTGATCAAAGGCAGACAGAAGGCTATCGATTCCTGGCTTGTAGTTCATACTATCTCCTACAGTGGTAATGGTGTATGTTGTGCCCTGGGCTTCACCCTGGATAGTTGCAGAAAGAGATTGTTCTTCTTGTTCTAGCGGGCTGCATGCAGCGAGAACGACAATTGAAATGAGTGTTATATATGATGATTTCATTCGGTGAAATTATTCCATTTGAGTGGCAGCCTCGACGTGCCTTTATGGTCTGTTATCAAAATGACCAGAAGTGAGCAATTTTAATTCGGGGATCAGTCCAGCATACTTCCCCCTACCTTTGGATTACTACTCTCCCCTTCCCTACGCGAAGCTACGAACTCGACTAAAACAAGCCGTATTTCAAACGACTATTTACGTTTATTAATCTCATTCATCAACCAGGATGCTGTAGAATGCTCAGGTAATAAATCTAAAACTAGTGCCAAGTTCCTTACAAAAACGTGTTCATGTTTAACACGATCAAAAAAGCCCTCGCAAATCGAGGGCTTTTTCATATCTAGGAAGATTATCCTCCAAAATCATCAAATGCTACATTTTCTGGTGGGACACCCCAGTCGTCACACATTTTCAGAACTGCTTGGTTCATCAATGGTGGACCGCAGAAGTAGAATTCTATATCTTCAGGTGAGTCATGCTTGTTCAAGTACTGATCAATTACAGCTTGATGCACGAATCCAACGAATCCATCGCCTTCTTTATCATCCATATCTTTCTTCACTTTCCAATTATCATCTGGATGTGGTTCACTGAGGACGATGAAAAAATTAAAGTTCGGGAATTCTTTTTCAATCTTTTTGAAGTGATCCAAGTAGAACAGCTCGCGCTTACTTCTTCCTCCGTACCAGTATGTTACCTTACGATTCGTTCTCAGTGTATGGAAGAGGTGGAAAAGGTGAGAGCGCATTGGAGCCATACCAGCACCTCCACCGATATAAAGCATTTCCGCGTTGGTCTCTTTGATGAAGAATTCACCGTAAGGACCTGAAATTGTCACTTTATCGCCTGGCTTACAACCGAATACGTAAGAAGAGCAGATTCCTGGATTTACATCCATCCACGCATTTCTAGCTCTATCCCAAGGTGGAGTAGCAATACGAATGTTAAGCATCACGATATTACCTTCAGCAGGGTGGTTAGCCATTGAATATGCTCTGAAGATCTCTTCGTCGTTCACCATTTTCAATGTCCACAGACCGAATTTATCCCATTCAGCTTTGAAGTCCATTGGATCACGTCCAAGTTCAACAAGTTCTGGATGAGCAGTAATATCGATGTCTTTGAAGTTCACAGTAATTGGAGGAACGTCAATCTGGATATATCCACCAGCTTCAAAATCAAGATGTTCACCTTCTGGAAGTTTAACTACAAATTCCTTGATGAAGGAAGCCACGCTGTAGTTAGAAACTACTTCACATTCCCACTTTTTGATTCCAAAAATCTCCTCTGGAATCTCGATCTTCATATCGTTCTTCACCTTCACTTGGCAACCAAGTCTCCAGTCAGCAGCAATCTCTTTTCTTGAGAAGTACGGTGCTTCGGTTGGAAGTATCTCTCCTCCACCTTCAAGCACTTGGCATTTGCACATGGCACAAGTACCACCACCTCCACAAGCTGAAGGCAGGAATATCTTAGAGTTACCTAAGGTGCTCAAAAGTGTGCTTCCAGCAGGTACCTCGATTGTTTTTTCGTTGTTGATGAGAATTTTGACATTCCCTGACGGTGATAATTTCGCCTTTGCAAAAAGTAGCAATGCAACCAATAATATGGTTACGACAAGAAAAACGGCTACTGTTAATATGATTGTAGTTCCCATGTTCTAAGTTCTATTCTTATACAGGTGAATTCGCTTAAAGTTCAATTCCCATAAAACTCATGAAGGCCAAACCCATAAGTCCTGTGATGATAAATGTAATTCCGAGTCCACGCAATGCTGGTGGCACATCTGAATATCTAATCTTCTCTCTAATTGCTGCGATTGCAACGATTGCTAGAAACCATCCCACACCAGATCCCAATGCGAAGAATGTTGCATCACCAATGCTTGTGTACTGTCTTTCTTGCATGAAGAGGGCTCCACCCAGAATCGAGCAGTTTACGGCGATGAGCGGTAAGAAAATTCCGAGTGCTCCATATAGTGCTGGGGCGAATTTCTCAACGATCATCTCTACCAATTGAACGATAGATGCAATTACTGCGATGAACATGATAAAGCTTAGGAAGCTGAGGTCTACATCTGCAAACTCAGGGCTAATCCAAGCCAACGCACCTTCTTTAAGAACAAAGTTTTCTAGCAAATAGTTTATTGGAACGGTGATTCCGAGTACGAAAATCACAGCGGCTCCCAATCCAACAGCAGTTTTAACTGTCTTCGATACTGCCAAATAAGAACACATGCCTAGGAAATAGGCGAAAATCATGTTCTCTATGAAGATGGCTTTGATGAATATATTAATCGACTCCATGTCTATAAATTCCTAAGTGATTATGCTTCTTCTATCAGTTTGGTATTCTTGCTTCTTTGAATCCAGATGATAACTCCAACCACGATCAATGCCATTGGAGGCAGGATCATCAAGTTGTTGTTCATATAACCTGTTGAAGCCATGAATTCTGGAGAGATGAATTTAATCTGTCCCATTCCAGGTAAACTGATGGCTCCTGATCCAAATATTTCACGAACGATAGAGACGACGAGAAGAATCCAAGCGTATCCCATACCGTTTCCTATGGCATCAAGGAAAGAAGGTCCTGGTTTGTTGCCAAGAGCGAATGCTTCCAAACGTCCCATGATAATGCAATTGGTAATGATCAATCCAACAAAAACCGAAAGCTTTTCAGAGATATCGGGAACGAAAGCCTTCATGACTTCATTCACGATAATTACCAATGATGCCACGATAACCAACTGAACGATGATTCTGATTTTATCTGGAATCAAGTTTCTCAGCAAGGAAATGATGACGTTACCGCCGATCATTACTACCAGTACTGAAAGTGACATCATAACAGCTTGTTGCAGCTGAACTGTAATTGCCAATGCGGAACAGATTCCAAGAACCTGCACTGTGATTGGGTTCGAATCGTTCAATGGATCCGAAAGGAGTTTTTTGTTCTTCTTAGAGAACAAAGACTCTGACTTCTTTACTTCTGTAGTTGCGCTCATAACTACTATTGATTCAGGGCTGCTTGTTCGCTACCCTTGTTTTTAAAGAATTCCATGTAAATACCGAAAGTTCGGTTCATCATTTCTTCAACCCCTTTACTGGTAATTGTACCGCCAGTAATTCCATCAACTTGATTGGGTTGAGAAGGAACAGATCCACCTTTAAGGATCTCGAAATACTTGCCTCCATCAGAAAGTGTTTTATTCGCAAATTTTTCTGTGAAGAATCCTTCCTTTATTTCAGCACCTAATCCTGGTGTTTCACTTTTGTGATCGAATTTCGCTCCGTAAAGCGTGCTCATATCGTCTTTGATAGCAACGAATCCCCAGATTGGTCCCCAAAGTCCTTTGCCTACCATAGGCACGACGAAGAGCGTCTCTCCATCCTTTTCGCAGCGATAAACAGGATACTTCTTGTCTGCATCAGTCAAGGTCTTATCTCTAAAATCTTTCTTGATATCAACGCTGAAGGCATCTTCTCCACCATCAAGACGTTCACCTTTACTATTGATGATAAAGGCATCAGTCACGTATTGTGAGAATAAGCCTTCCGCATTTGTGCGAGAAGCTTCAACTTGAATAGCTCCGAGAATGTCGATTCTTTTCTTGTCGTTTTCGTTCTTTACCTGCTTATCTTTTAGTCCGAGGGAAACCAAGGCCAAAAGTGCACCCACTACCACTACCATGATAGTGGCAAAAACGAAGGTAAAAGTGCTACTGTTCTTATTAAAAGCCATAATTAAGCAACTTGAAGTTTAGCGCGCTTCGTTCTGCGACGAATATTCGATTGTATAACGTAGTGATCGATAAGTGGAGCCATTACGTTCATGAAAAGAATAGCCATCATAACCCCTTCAGGATATGCTGGATTAACTACTCGAATCAGGATAGATAGCAATCCTCCTAAGAATCCGTAAATTATTTTTCCTGTAGCAGTTTGGGCGGCGGTAACAGGATCGGTGGCCATGAAGACCATACCGAACATAAATCCACCCATCACCAATTGATGTAATGGAGGCATCTGCATGTAGGCATTTGCGCCGAACAAATTGAAAATGGTTGCCATTACTAATCCACCAACGAAGAAGGATGCAATTATTCTAAAACTTCCAATTCCGGTGAATATCAATATTAGCGCTCCAATTAATATTGCAATTGAGGATGTCTCTCCTACTGAACCTGGAATAACGCCTAGGGCACAATTCCAAAGGCTGTAGATACCGTCGGAAGCAAACAAAGTTTGAACGGCTCGATCTCCCGCCTCCGTTGCAGCCGATCCGACTGTAGTAGCCAATTCACCAAGCGCTGTTGCACCAGTAACTCCATCTACAAACTCAGACTTATCGCCGCTAATCCATACTTCGCCTGACATTTTAGTCGGATAAGCAAAGAATAAGAATGCACGAGCGGTAAGAGCAACGTTCAGGATGTTCATTCCTGTTCCTCCGAATACTTCCTTACCAATGATTACTGCAAACATAGTAGCTGCAGCAACCATCCAAAGAGGAACATCCAAAGGCATGATTAAGGGAATAAGCATCCCAGAAACCAAGAATCCTTCTTGAACAGAGTGCTTCTTGATGCTGGCAATGAAAATCTCAACAGCCAATCCTGCAACGTAAGAAACAATGATAAGTGGGAGAACTTTGCTCAGTCCATACAAGACCTTATCTCCGAAAAGCATAGTCCAATCATCAGTTCTGGCAATCTCGCCTAAAGCCAAGAAATGCTGATGTCCTGCATTCCAAATTCCGAACAAAAGTGCAGGAATCATGGCGAGAATAACCATAAACATGGTTCTCTTCAGGTCTATACCGTCTTTAATGTGCGTACCGTTGTGTGTAACGTGTGGAGGCACGAATGCGAAAGTCTCCAGTGCATCATAAAGGGTGTAAAACTTACTGAGTTTGCCTCCTTCTGTGAAGTTTGGCTTTACTTTTTCTACAAGAAACTTATGTAGTCCTTTCATAGCGTGATTCTACTTACTTGAACTCAGCCAAGAGATTATCAAGGCCTTCCCTAACAATTTGTTGAACCTGAATTTTTGAAGTGCAAGCATATTCGCAAAGTGCGAAGTCTTCAGGTGCTACTTCATAAATACCTAGGTTTTCCATTTGTTCAATATCATTGACCAAAATAGATTTTACCAATTGCACAGGATAAATATCAAATGGGAATACTTTTTCATATTGACCAGTAACCACATAGGCTCTCAACTCACCGTTTGGATTGGTATCCAATTTATATTTCTTCTTTGGCAGCAGCCAAGTTGGAAAGGCGTGAGAAATTGAGAATTTGTCTAGTCCTGGGCCAAGCCATCCTTTAGTCAAAAGGAATTTTGGCTCATTACCTTCTGGAATCACAGTGATTTGGGTATCGTAGTATCCCAAGAAGTCATCTTCCGAACTTGTTGAGCCCGTAAGAACATTACCACTAATAATTCTGATGTTGCCTTCTTTGACGTTACCCTTCGTAATGGCCTTTACCATCACTCCTGGAGTGATCTCAAAATATTTAGGAGAGTTCACTTCAGAACCAGTTAAAGCAATCGTTTTCTTCAATTCATGCTTTCCGGTCTTAAAGAACCTTCCCAGATTAATAACATCTTGAGCAGCTACAGTCCAAATCGACTCACCTTTGTTCAAAGGAGATATCTGGTGAATCTGAACTCCTACATTACCTGCAGGGTGTGGACCAGAGAACTCGCTGATTTGAGCATTCTTCATTCCCTTCAGTGCTGAAGAGCCTTTACGAAGGTTCAAATGAACAGGTTTGCCGTCAGCAATAACATTCAATCCGTCAATTCCAGCTTGGAACAAATCCTCCTTGCCTTTAATGACAAAGTCAGAATCTGGCGCCAATGGGCTAGAATCAAATCCAGAAATAAATATTGCTTTAGGATGATCTGCCGGGTTAGCAATCACATCAAAAGGACGCTGTTTGATTAAAGGCCACAAACCAGCATTCAAGATAGAATCAATCAAAGTATCACGCTTTGCAGCTGATAAATTAATCGGTCCAAATTCTTCGAAGCTATTCTGTTTGTCAGCCAATACTTTAACCGCTAGGATACGACGCTTCTCTCCGCGAAGAACCTCAACCACCTCGCCACTTACAGGAGAACTGAACTTGATTCTTTCGTTCGATTTGTCATAAAACAGAGGTGTACCAGCTTTAACTTCAGCACCTTCCTTCACGAGCATCTTTGGAATGAGCCCGTGGAAATCTTGGGGTCTTACAGCGTATACCTCAGACGACCCGGCTGCTCCGAGTTCTTTTGCCGATTCACCGACAAGTCCGATATTTACCCCCTTTTTAATCTTGTACGTACTGGACATATTATCCGATTCCGTTACTTTTGGAGGGCAAAATTACACATTAATCAACGAATGCAGCAGGCATTTAAAGGCTTTATCAACAATTTAGAATGGCTCTAAATAATAACGTAAACAACACTATTTCAATGACTAACGCAATAATCCGGCTGTTTTTCCTCACATTCTTTATTAGCCTCAGTTCCTGCGGTAGCCCGAATCAGATCAGCTCTAGCCCTGACGCCGCGCCGGAATACAGAATTCCAACGGCGAATTATGAACTTGTAGATAAAGTATACCGGAGTCAGATAAAATCTGTTCAGCTCCATCCTTTAGAAGCGCCAATAAGTCCACCTTATATTGATTTGTACAATCAAGCACCCCTTCGACTGAGCTTTGACGACTTAGATGCTGACTTCAAGAATTACTACTATACCATTATACATTGCACAGCAGATTGGCGTGAATCTGATTTGTTTACTTCAGATTACATCGATGGATTTCAGGAATTGAACGTCAGTGAATCTGAGAGTTCGTTCAACACCGCCGTTGCTTACACGCATTACGAAGTTATATTTCCAAGTCCAGAAATGAGGCCAGTCTTGTCTGGGAATTACTTGTTCTATGTTTTTCTGGATGCGGATAGGACTAAGCCTGTGTTAAGCAGACGATTTGTGGTTTATGAGCAGCTCGTTCGCTTCCGATCTAGGGTAAAAGAATCGACGGTGATCTCGGAAAGCAGGTATATGCAAGAAGTAGACTTCGATATCCTCCATCCGGAATATCCCATCCCTAATCCATATACTGAATTAAAAGTCTCTGTACTGCAGAACCACCGCTGGGACAATGCTATCTCTGACTTACAACCTATGTATGTCAAAAACAATGAATTGACCTACGATTACGACGAAGAGAATAATTTTAATGGAGGAAACGAATTCCGAAATTTCGACCTGAAAAGCTTGAGGTATTCCTCCAATGAAGTTGGGCCAATCTCAAACAATTCAGAAGGAGTTCCACAGGCCTTACTATTGCCTGATGAGAAGAGAACATTCAGCACTTACCGAACCGATCAAGACATCCAAGGTCAATATTTGGTGAGAAATTCTGATGCCTTTAATGATAACACAGAATCTCAATATGTATGGGTATATTTCAATTTACCCATGGAAACCCCATTTTACGGTAAATCGGTATTCATTTTCGGAGAATTGAGTCTTTTCAATTACTCCAACGATTTTAAAATGAATTATAATTCTGCCTCGCAGCGATATGAGGCACTAATTTTGCTGAAGCAAGGATATTACAACTACATCTACATGGTTAAAGATGACGGTAGGAATATTGGGGATGAAACTGTATTAGAAGGGAATCATGCTGAAACGGTCAATGATTATAGCATTTTCGCATATTATTACGACATAAACAATGGCTATGATAGAGTTGTTGGAGCATTGTTCACAGATACTTATAATAGGTAAGTAGTATATTTCGTTTTCAATCTATAGATTTGATATACAATTGATGGGATTAATGACAACTGCAGTAACAGAAGGAATAAAAATCACGGTTCAAAGTAAATTTGAGCCCGGCTATACTCTGCCCTTGGGTGGACCTTTTCTGTTTGCATATCACATAATCATTGAAAACCAAAATCCATTTCCAGTGCAATTGCTTCATAGGCATTGGTTTATTTTTGACTCTAACGGCGCTCAACGCGAAGTGCAAGGCAAAGGTGTGGTAGGACTTCAGCCCGTGATTGAAGCTGGAGCGCGCTATACGTATAATTCCGCCTGCGACCTTTTTACAGAAATAGGAAAAATGCACGGCACTTACCAGATGCGTCGCCTTGATTCAAGCCATCTCTTCACAGTTGTAGTTCCAGAATTCAGAATGGAAGCCCCACATATTCTGAATTGATTCAAAGAGCAAGATGATTAAATCAAAACGCTCATTTGCATTTGTACTTCTCATATCCTTCTTTTCACTTGTTTTCAGCTCCCTTTCAATAGACGCGCAGAAAATTAATGGTGTTAATGTTGTGGGCACTTCGAAAGGATTTTCAGCATTAGACTTGCAGCCAATTTTAGACTTAGGTGCTTCTCATGCTTGTTTTATCCCTTTTGCATATGCTGAAGAGGGGGAATCTCATCTCAGCTTTAAAAATGTCAGCTGGCAATGGAAGGGAGAAAGTATAGAGGGAGTTCTAGAAGGAGTTCAATTGGCACATCAAAAGAAGCTAAAAACCATCATCAAGCCTCAAGTGTGGATTAGCCATGGCAGTTTTACGGGTGATTTTAAATTGAATACCGCATCTGAGTGGGAGAACTTTGAGAGTGATTATCGGGAATACATTTTGAGTTTTGCCAGACTGGCAGAACAAGAGAATGTCTCGATTTTTTGTTTGGGGACAGAGTTTTGCGATTGGGTTCAAGCAAGGCCAAAGTTTTGGGCAGATTTAATCACAGAATTGCGCACCGTTTATCGAGGCAAGCTAACCTATGCTTCTAACTGGGATAGCTTCACTCAATTCCCGCATTGGGACAAACTTGATTTCATTGGAATTGATGCCTATTTCCCAATTTGCAACCAAACAACGCCAAAATTAAAGACACTTCTCATTGGTTGGCAGACTCACTACAATGAGTTGAAGAATACAAGCGACCGATATAACAAACCCATCCTATTTACTGAATATGGCTATCGAAGTGTAGATCAATGCGCTAAAGAGCCGTGGGAATCCAGTCGAGGAGGAAATGTAAATACCATTGCGCAGTACAATTCATACCTCGCATTATTCCGTAGGTTTTGGGAGCAGGAATGGTTTGCAGGAGGTTTGATTTGGAAATGGTATCCCAATCACGCGAAAGCTGGTGGAATTGAGGACAATCGTTTTACACCTCAGAACAAACCAGCGGAAGGATTAATTAAGGAATGGTATCGAAAAGGCTAGACTTCAAATCAACATATCTTTATAAACTTAGGTGGATTTGTATTCTCCTGGTCCTTATTGCTTTCCTTGGAATCTTGAATTTCTTTCCGGGTTTTGTTCAAGATTATTATCGGTTGATGTTCTTTCATGTTTTGAGGATCATTTTTGACCCAATATTGGATCTACTCCCCTTTTCTGCAATTTGGATTCTTACCGTTGGAACAATTGCAGCTTTGATCAAAGCAAGTAGTAAGCTGGATATCGCAAATCCGTTGTGGTGGCTAAATTCAGCATGCAAATTCATCGTGTTTTTTTATATCCTTTGGGGATTCAATTACAAGGCACCAGAACTCAAGGACCTCCTGCCAGTTTCCCCCTCAACTATTGAATTGGATGAAAATCAGTTGGTTGGATTAATTACTAAAATGAATGATGAACTTGCTATTGGAAGTTCAACTGCATTCAGTCAATCTCCAACGGGGACTGCCACAAGAGAAATAAGAGAAGCCGTTAAATCATTTTTGCGAAGTAATCAGCTTTCCGCGCCTGGCAATCCAAAAATTGTATTTGCTCAAGGCAATGTGCTTCGACGGATTGGGATTTCAGGAATCTATTTGCCCTATACATTTGAGCTTTACGTCGACAACTCCCTACTTCCCGCCCAACACTACTTCACAATCGCCCATGAATTAGGTCATGCCTTTGGCTATACCAATGAAGGAGAAGCCAATTTCATTGCTTGTATTTCACTATTGGAGTCTAAGAATAGCGATCACCAAGCCGTAGCGAAATTTGAAATTCTACAAGAGGCGCTTTATCGTCTCAACTATTTGAATGAGGATTTGTTTGATGCCAATTATAAAATCTTGAATTCAGGGATCAAACAAGAATTAGAATTGAGAAAATCAGAGGCAGAGAAATACCGGAATTGGCTTTGGACCATCTCGTCCTATAGCAATGATATTTTCTTGAAGTTTCAAGGACAAGAATCTGGAAATCAAAGCTATTCGGGCTTTCTCGAATATTGTATCTCTTGGAATCCCTCGCTTACTCAACAATAAATCGTTCGCTGCTAATATCCGTATCGGATGCTATTGTCGCAATATACATTCCTGACGAGAAGCTTTTTACATTGATTGATTTATTGAAGCCAGTGATGTTTTCAGACAGGATTAATTTGCCACTTAAATCGTGAATATTCAAATCTCCAGAAAGGAATTCCTTGCCCCAGATCAGAATGATGCTTTCGTTGGCAGGATTGGGGTAAATCTGAAAATTGTTATCCTCGAACTCATTGATACTATTGGTGGCACATTCAAAAATGGAAAAACTAAATTCAACGACCACTTCTCCCATTCCCCAGTTTACTGGAGGCGTATCGTAATAATACCCTCCTTGCTGCTGAATGTATCCATTGGTTGATATGACTGCGTCTGAAGTAGTCAATGTCACATCATAACATCCGATTCCTAGGCAGGTTCCTGGAGCTTGAAAATAACTGGAATTTTCACTGTCTAATATAAATGAATCTGAAAAAACAAGTTCACCATTTTGACTTATCTCAAGAATGAAAGGATCTTCTCCTGCGTCAACTCCAACTAGCCCAACAATAATTTCAGAATCCGTGCAAAATTCTTCCGGATAGAGCACATAATTTGCTGTTGATGAACATTCTAAGGTGTCATAAAAGCCAGACCATATTTCGATTCTCAAATTGTAGATTTCCGCCTGTACAATATCCAACGTAATAGGCACCAGATGAGTGCTTTCAGTCCCAATACCGAAAAAATTCACGACTTCTTCGCCAATCAATTCATCCGTCAGCGAATTATAAATTCTAATTCCAGGATAACCGACATTCTCGAATGAAGGATTGAGAATATGGACAGTAATGTAATTCTCATTGTAAGGGTCCCGAATCACTTCGTCGATTTCTATATTGAAACAATTCACTTGAGCCAATGAGCCTAGACTTAAGCAGCTCATAAACAGCATGAAGAAGTAATTTTTTTTCATAATCCTGTGGTTTTTAATAAGAGCGATTTCATTTGATATTGGTTGCATTAAAAAAGACCCCATCTAAACAACAATTGGTTGTGAATAGGATTCTCAAACACAGATAATCTCAGCATTAGAAATAGTTAATTTTCAACATTAATTCATTTTCTAATGATACGATATTATTCAAGATTGAAGCGGCTTTCATCAGTAGTGTTCTGCATAGGAATAGCTCATCTTTCTATCGCCCAAAGCTATTTCTTAAACGGGGATGCGATTGCAATTGGTGACGATTGTTATCAGTTGACAGCTGATCAAACCAATCAAAATGGGACAGTTTGGTATGCCGATCAATTGAATTTGAATGAGGGATTCAGTTTGGAGTTCCAAATGAACTATGGAGATCACGATGGAGCTGACGGAATGGTATTCGTTTTACAAACAAGCGGAACTTCAGCAATTGGTGAAGATGGTGAAGGAATTGGATTTAGTGGATTTGAGCCTTCACTTGGCATTGAATTCGACACTTATCAAAATTCCACTCTAGGAGACCCACCACAAGATCATCTAGCGATCTCGAAAAATGGAAATGTAGATCACAATAGTACCGACAACTTGGCTGGACCAGTCGTTATTTCAGCATTTAGCCCCGATGTTGAAGATGGAGTTTACCACATTATAAAAATCATCTGGGATCCGATAGTTCAAGACTTGGAAGTTTGGGTAGATTGTGAATTGAGGATAATCACTGGTGTAAATCTTGTGAATGATGTCTTTAACGGGGAGAATCTTGTTTGGTGGGGATTCACAGCTGCCACCGGAGGAGAGACCAACAATCAGCTGGTATGTCTTCAAGAAAATATCTTAACCGTAAATGAAGAAGTGACGATTTGCAACGGTTCAAGCGCTGAATTAAATGCTGGAGGCAATCCAAATGGAAGCTTTTCATGGTCGCCAGCTGCGGGTCTGGACAATACCTCTATTCAATCTCCAATTGCCAGTCCAACGGAAACTACAGTTTATACTGTCACCTACACCGATTTCTGCGACAATCAACAAAGTGATGAGGTCACTGTAGTTGTTGAAGATCTTGCAGTCACGGCAGAGAATTCTGCGCTACTGACATGCTATGAGCCTGCTCTATCAATCACTTCGACAAACAATTTTAGCAATAACGTCAGTTACACTTGGAGTACAGTAGAGGGCAATCTTGTCTCCGGTGAAACAAGCCCCACTCCTACTGTAGACGCAGCAGGAATCTATTCGGTTGAAGTAAATTATCAAGACGAATGCTTTGCTTTTGATGAGATTGAAGTACTGGCTGACTTCACGACATTCGTTGCTGAAGCTGGCAATGCACCCAATATTGATTGCAATAGCCCCGCGATTAACTTAAGTGGCAGCAGCAATACCGATTTCGCTCTTTTCGAATGGACTACAAACGATGGATTTATTCTCGAAGGAGAAACCACCTTCAATCCAACGATCACAGATGGCGGAACTTACTATTTCTCGGTCTTAAACACCTTCAACGGTTGTGAAAGTATCGATTCGGTGGCGGTAAATAATATCATAGAATTTCCGATTGCCGATGCTGGTGTGAACGATACCATTGCCTGTCTTTCTCCCTTTGGATTTCTAGATGGACGGGAGTCTGCCATTGGCGGTGAAATTTCTTACTTGTGGACGAATGCAGATGGAAATATTCCTGAATCGGAGCAAAATCTCTTAACGGTATTGGTGAATGAGCCAGGCACGTATTATTTGACTGTGACGAACAATGATAATGGGTGTACAAGCATCGATTCCGTTCAAATCTTCTTTGATTCAAGTGCATTGATAGATCCTGAAGCTATTCAATTCCCCAATGTCTTCACACCAAACAACGATAGCATCAATGATATCTTCAGGCCAATGATAGAGGGCTTGAATGAACTTGACATCACCAATTTACTTGATGATTATGAGCTTCAAATTTTTAACAGATGGGGCAATATCGTTTACGAAAGCAGCGGTCGAGTGAAATTTTGGGACGGCAAACTCAGCGATGGCTCAGCCCTCAGTCCAGGAGTCTACTATTACACGGTTAGATACACTTTTGTGTGTGGCGCAACCAAGGATGATAGTAGAAATGGAGAGGTTCAAATTATTACTTCTTCAGGCTCCAATAAATGAAGCTTCTATCCACTATACTCTTTGCACTTTTATCCATTCTTTGCATTGGTCAGTTCGAGAACTTGGACAACTTAGACGCAGAAACAATAAAAGTTGGCAAAGTATGGGAATGCTTAGAATACAACAAGGATGATTCTGTTTCTTTTTTTCAAACGCACCCTAGAGGTTTGTACACGAGGTTTGATCGGACCGGGAATAAAATAGAAAGAAACTTCTTCTCTATGGGCCATCTTCCTCACGAGAAAACCGTTCACTATATGAATGATGCTAATGGAAGAAACATCGCATGGGTCTGGATTGATGCCTCGTACGTACCAAGTCTTGATAGAATACGAATAGAAGAGTATGATTCATTAGGCAATAATATTGGCTACCGTGATTTTGGACCTGGAGCCTCTCCAGATGAGCTTAAAAGGATGTTCTACATAGAACATGAACGCTGCACAAAAACAGAAAGGATAGATACCGTTTTAATTGGTTTTAACAAAGCCATATTTTCTATTTCAACTGCCACAATTACTGATACATTAGAAGCCAAATACTTGTACTACTCCAACAATCGATTAGACTCTTCAGACTACTATAATTTTCGGAAATATGACAATCCTAGAAGAGAATCGAATTTCCGTGTTAAGACTATCTTCCTTTATCAAGCTGATCAGCTACTTGAGAAGCATGTCACAAAAAGCAGAGATGGTCTAGCTATAGAAGTCAAGAAATGGAGATTTAATTCCGTAGGACTACCAACTGAAGCATGGTATTTTTTATTTTCCACAAACAATGAAAGGATCGTGCACACTGGCTTTGATTACATTTACTATCCATAGAATTAAGAGCAGTAACTTAAAATTAAGGCTAAAATGCATAACCATATAATCTTACAGTCTTACGACATTTTAACCGAGCTGAAGTAATCAATCCTTTTTCAAGTTCAATTGACGAATCATTTCAAGGGTGCACTTTGTCGCGCCGTTTGCATTGAGATGATCTATATTTCGGTAATTTAAATCACTCATATTCGGGCTGATTCTGACGAGTCCATACTTTTCTAGGACAGCCTCTATAACTCCCTCATAATCTTCAAGATAATCCGGATTAAAGTAATTTTTCAATTTGTAAGTTGGAAGCTCGAAATATGTGACTTTCACTCCTTTGGCAAGTAATCTGTCACTCAAATCCATCAAGTGTTGAACATAGTCTTGATTCAACTTATTCTTCAATAAATCGAGATAAAGGGATTCAGAGTTTTTTACAATAGAATCATTTACGACAACATCAGAAGGTGAATAGCCCTTATTTTCAAGTGGACTTATTGCAGCAGTAGTAATGATTCCTGATTTTAGATTTTCTATTCCTTTGACGAAACTTTTCTTACTCAGGTTAACATATTGGTCGACAATTCCATATTCCAAAACCAACTTCTCATTTGATATCGGTTGGTTGAGGTAGCGGTGTATGGGGTAAGCAGGGAAATTATCTGCCTTGCTTGAAAAGGTCATGGGTGAAATGAGGAAGAATACATTTTCTGGTAGATGTTTAGCATCCCTCAAATAATCATCTACAACAAGTTCATAGATGTAAGGCCCAGCAGTAGGAATTCCCAAATTGAAGGTCTGAATATTAATCGAATCAAAATATGCCGGATTGATTCCAGAATAGCAGTAAGAATTGCCCACAAAGAGAATATCTAGGCTATCGAAGTTCGCCTTTTGTTTGATTCTTTTGATGTTGCCATTATCGCTATAGACCGCATTCACATTATCAAATCGCCCAACAAAGGCAACCATAACCCCAAAGAGAATCAGGATGGAAAGGAATATGCTAGTGTATATCAAGAATCTCTTCATCTCAGCTTAAAATTGGAAGTAAATAAATTCTTGTTGTTTGCCTGAGAAAACTAGAATTAGAATTATGAGGAGATAATAGAATCCCCATCTAAAGATTCTATTCCATCTTAAGCCCAGCTTGGCAATGGCGAATTGCTGCTCCCGCCCTATCCATTCAATGAAAAGGAAGAATGCTATGAGGAGAACGGTCTTTCTAGGAAGCAGATCAGGAAGACTGAACAGCGATTCGGAGCAGATTCTAGCGATATAGTTGAATGCATGATCGAGGCTATCCGCACGAAAGAAAATCCACGCAAAGACGGTGATTCCAAAAGTGAACAACATCCCTCCTGCTTCTCGCAATCCCGGCAGCCATTTTCCCTGAGCAATAATTTCTAGGTTGTTTCGATTCCTATTCAACAGCAGTAGAGGCAAGAAATACAGGGCGTTTAAAGCTCCCCAGAAGATGAATGTCCAATTTGCTCCGTGCCAAAATCCACTCACAATGAAAATGATGAATGTATTCCGAATTTTCATACCCGTTCCTCCTTTGCTTCCTCCTAGCGGGATATAGAGATAATCTCTAAACCAAGTGGACAGTGAGATGTGCCAGCGCCTCCAAAATTCGGCGATATCTCTCGAGAAATAAGGGAAGGCAAAATTTCGCATCAGATCGAAGCCAAACAAACGCGCTGTTCCAATGGCAATATCGGAGTAGCCTGAGAAATCACCATAAATCTGGAAGGCGAAGAAGACAGCTCCCAAGAGGTAGCCACTGCCAGAGTAAGCATCTGGACTATTGAACATTAAATTGGCGTATTCGGCGCAATTGTCTGCAATGACTACCTTTTTAAATAGTCCCCAGAGAATTTGTCTAAGGCCGTCAATCGCTTGATTTGAGCTGAACTTTCGCTTGGTGTAGAACTGTGGTAAAAGATTAGATGCTCTTTCAATTGGCCCTGCAACAAGTTGAGGGAAGAAGCTCACGAAAGCCGCAAATTCGATAAAGTCCTTGGTAGGCTCGAGCTTCTTTCTGTAAACATCGATGGTATAGCTCAGTGTTTGGAAAGTGTAGAAGCTTATACCCACGGGCAGAATGATATTCAATGATCCCACACTGATGTCCTGACCAAAGAATTTGAAAGCATCAACAAAATTCTCGAGGAAGAAATTGTAGTACTTGAAAAAACCCAAGAATCCGAGGTTCACCAATATACTGCTCCACAGTAAAATCTTTCTTCTACCCTGTCTTTCTTCATCTTTCAGTGCTTTACCAATGAAAAAATCCACAAGACTACTAAACAGAATTAAAGACAAGAATCTCCAATCCCACCAGCCGTAAAACAGATAACTGGCCAATAAGAGTAGGAAGTTTTGCGCCCGTAAATTTCGATTTACGACGAACCAATAGAGGAAGAAAACTATTGGCAGGAAAATGGCAAAATCAATCGAATTGAAAAGCATTGTTACTTGAAATCGGCAAGGTTACTCCTGGTTATCAGTGATAATGCAGATTCACGAAAAGTGGATTGTAAAATCACAGAAGGGACGAAGTTAACACAATGATGGAATCCTCGGTTTTGAACTGAAGGAAAGCATGCAAAGAAATTGAATAATATGTGAAAAATCGTGAGTGAATCGGCTACACGTTTCAACGCGTCCCAATCTCGAATCAGAATCAGCAGAAGTAGCGGAATCAGGGTAGATTTTGGATGCGGGCTTTTGCAGGAATCACGATGGACTACGTCCAGCCCCTCCCCGCAGGCAAATTACGAATCCCACAAAATTTAGTCGTGCACTAGATGTTTATATGCGTTTAAAATGCGGAAGCTATGGGAAAGAGCTATTGCGTTTCTATGTATCCAAACATCTTCATCTTCTCTTGAATACCTGATATCAAATTCACAATGGAATATCCTAGTGACCTTTTTCTTATTTTTGCGTCTAAATGCGTGAACAATGAAGTTTGGTACAAATCCTCAAGTTGAAGAGTTTGTTGAGGTTGCAGTTGAGACTGCTTTAGACAGTAGACTAATTCTCTTTAACGATGATGTCAATAGTTTCGATTTTGTAATTGAAGCACTTATTAACGTTTGCGGGCACGATTCAATTCAAGCTGAGCAATGCACTGTAATTGTTCATTACAAGGGGAAATGTTGTGTAAAGGAAGGTGAATACGATAATTTAGAACCCATGTGCGTTGCTTTGCTTGACAGAGGATTAAGCGCTGAAATTCAAACCCCAAATTGATGAGAACAGTTAAAATCATTGCCATATTATTGATTTCTACTTATGCGATTTCATGTGCTCGAGTTCCGATTACAGGAAGAAAGCAGACGAATCTCATGCCTGAATCGGAGTTGATTACGATGAGTGTGACAGAATATGGAACGGTTCTATCTGGAAGTAATGTTGTGAATTCCAGTAATGCTGATGCTCAGATGATTGATAGAGTTGGAAAGCGCATTAGTACTGCTGTTGAGAAGTATTTGACTGATAACAATATGGAAAACCGAATTGAAGGTTTCCAATGGGAGTTCAAGCTAATTCAAGAGGATGTAGTGAATGCTTGGTGCATGCCTGGTGGCAAAGTAGCTTTCTACACAGGAATTTTACCGGTTTGTGGAGGAGAGCGGGGTGTAGCCGTTGTTATGGGCCACGAAGTTGCACATGCCATCGCGAGACATGGAAATGAAAGAATGAGCACCGGGCTGGTAGCTCAACTGGGAATTAGTGCCTTGGCTATTGCGATGAGTGAAAACCCAACATTAACAAAGGATCTTTTTCTTCAAAGTGTTGGTATAGGAACTCAGTTGGGAATGCTTTCATTTTCCCGCAAGCACGAATCAGAAGCGGATCATATGGGCTTGGTGTTCATGGCTATGGCTGGATTTGACCCTAGAGAAGCTCCAGTATTTTGGGAAAGAATGTCTGCCGCTGGCGGAGGAGAGCCACCAGAATTTCTGAGTACTCACCCTAGTCACGAAACGAGAGTTAGCGATTTGAACGGTTGGTTGGATGAAGCTTTAAAATACTACGTTCCCCAATAATTCGTAGAGCAACAATTCTTGTATTCTAGGCTGGTATTGCTAACTATATAGTCATGAGGAGATCACATCTCCACCATTCCATTCAGCAATTTCTCACACTTTTCACGGTATGAATCCAAGAGATTCTGAGCGGTATATGTCACAAATTGAACCGTTCCAGATTCATTTGAGTAATAATAAGAATAGTAAGAGAACTTGATTCCTTGGGTTGTTCCATCCATTTGCAGAAAGAGCACATCCAATCCGTTCACATTTCTGAATTCCTGCTCAACAATTCTGACGTCAGGTGCAACAGCTCGAGCATTTTCAACGGCAATGTTACCTAGTGCTTCCAAAGGGATTTCAATTTTCTCGGTAATGATCATACCGTATAAATCCTCATTCTTCAGTGTCAATTCAAATTCAGCATCATCATTGGTCAATCCTTTTTTAAATGTCCATTCTTTGGGATTGATCCAAAACCCGAAATCGACATTGGCACTCTTTATTTGGAAACTTGAGTCTTTGTCCTTTTTAAATTTCTTCGAGTTCGTAGGAATTTCTGAAGATTCTGGCTCGCCAACGTAGCTCCAGGTGCCATCGTCATAAAGTACAACTTCATCACCCCCTTGAGTGACAGCAATGATTTGGGCGTAAGTGCTTGTGATATAAAACAAAAATGATGTGAAGAATACTAGTAATTTCATGTTCTTGGATTATTTCGCAAATGTAATTTAGTTCGTTAGTTCTTTCTCAATTTATTCACTCCAGTTCTCCTCGCAATCTAAACAATAGAAATTATTGTTGTACAGTCCAGGTAAATAGAAGTTCAAGGATACTATAGCGATGATGGCCTTTAGTGCTCCTAACTTTTGTATGTAGACTTTTTCGGAACCACATTTGGGACAATAAGCTGGGTAAGATTCAAACTTGCTTTTTCCTACTGTTATTGTTTCACTTTTAATGTGTGAATTCTCAAATTCAACCTGTTTGTATTCCTCTATCACAGGCAGAGCTTTTTCAATGTCTGAAGTGCGAATTCTCACTTTAATTCCGCCTACAGCATCAACAAACAAGGGATTAGCGGCAACGACAAGATGATCTGCGATAAAAGATTCAATTCCAGCATCTTCAAGTTTCAACATAAAAAGTCTGGCCTCATATTCATGCTGAAATACGTGGGCAATTACAAATCCATCTTCCATTAAATATTCCCTCGAAGGCTTGTTAGATCTTATATCGCGCACCTATTACTAAAGCGCCTGTCTTTTTAATAAAATCAGCTTTTTCGCCTTGGATAAACTGCGCTCCAACTCCAGTTCTGAAGTCAAATCCAAGTTGCCAATTTGAGGATACCTGATAATGAAGTCCGTATGGGACATACACTCTAGAATACAAGACTGACTTAGCGGCATAGCTTTCTTGAATGGCATGATCCAATTCAGATGGATGCTCGCCTGGCTCTAAATACTGTCCAGAAATTAACACCATTTTATTATTGAAAGTTGCTCCACCATTCATTCCCAATCCGGCATACCACTGCAACTTTTTCCCCCATCTCCCTTTAAGAATATAGGCTGTCTCCAGGGTTATTTCTGACTGAAGATTGCAGTAAACGATAGAGGTATCTAAACCCTGGTTCTTGTAGGAAACCATGGCTTCTTTCGGAGAATGAAATCCAATTCCGAACTGAAGCTCTCTGTCGTCTCTGTATTGACCTGTACTCGGGTCCAATGGTGCAAAGCCAACATTACCGTACAAAGCAGCTCCCGCAGTGATTGTTGTAACCTCCTCATCAAAACCGACCAGGTCTCTTTGCATTTCTGAAGGATCTTTGGCCATCGTCATTAAATGTTGAAATGACATTGAATTGTAATGGTCATTGTCAGCTCCTAATCCAAAATTGAATTGAACCAATTTCCAAGGTTTAGCCGTGGCTAGTTCTTTAGGGGATAAAGACTGGGCCGCAATTCCCAAAGGGCTGGAAAGTATCAAAAAGACAAGAATTAATTTAAAGGCTTTCATAGGATTAAAATACAAAAATTCAGTCAATTAGATTAGTTTCTTGCTAGTGCGGTGCTATTCGAGTTCTTTTTTAATTGAATCTACTTGCTTGATGAATTTGATCAATCCATCGAAGTATGTTTCAGCGTCATCATACATTGAAAAATGACTTCCATTTGCACAATGGAGGTAATCCCCATTTTGAACTTCAGAAGCGATCCATTCCATGTGCTTTGGATCCATGGTATCGTAAGCCCCACCAATGCTTAAGGTAGGTACTGTGATCTTAGATAGCTCTGTTTTTACATTCCAATTCTTAAGCTTTGCATCTCCGACAATTCCAAATTCACTCGGCCCTTGCATGGCGACATATAAGTCATTGTTAATGTGCGCGAAGGCTCTATTCACAGGGTCTGGCCAATCTTTCAACGGGGCTCTGAGAAGATGTTCGGGATAATAATAATCGACTATTAAACTGATATACTTTGGATTGTAATAATCGCCTCTAGCTTCAAATTCTTTGATCTCTGCGAGGACGTCAGCAGGTAATTGAGGGCCGAGAACCTCATTGGCATAAGCGTTGTAATCGTCAATGGAGGCCATCATATTTGAGATGATAAGTCCCTTCAGGTTCTCTTGATACTTCAAGGCATATTCCATCGCAAGAATTCCTCCCCAGCTGCTGCCTAAGAGATAAAAATTGTCTGAATTCAGACCAAGTGCTTTGCGCACTTGCTCCACCTCATCGACATAGCGATCTACAGTCCACAACGTGCTGTCATTAGGTTGATCGCTGTAGAAGGATTCCAACTGATCATAATAGTAATACTCTATTTCAGCATAAGGAAAATAGGAATCAAAAGATTCAAAGTATTCATGTGTAACACCCGGCCCACCGTGAAGAAGCAATACTTTCATCGTTGGATTATTTCCGATTCTTTTGGTCCAAACCTTGAACTCTCCAACGCTGGTTTGAATGGGAATCATTTTAACTCCACCACTCCATTTATCATCACGATCGGAATAATCAAAATACTTGCTTTTTTCTGTCTCTTTTTCTGGCTTAGATTGGTTTTCACAAGCTGTCAATGAAAGAATGAAGATGAAAAATAGTATTGCTTTTTGCATTTGAATAGCTAGATTATACAATGAAACGTGGTGATTTAGCTTTATTTCAGCTCAAGAGATATAACATGTGGGTTTTCGGCATAGATGCAATTTAGTGATTCTACTTTCAGTCTATTCACCTTTTTGCAACAACCAGCTTAAGCCAGCAGAGATATAGTTCATTTTTTCATTGACGCCTGTGCCAAATGAAAGATCGAACTGTAAATTATCGTTAGCCAAGTATGTAAATCCTGCATCTATATTTACGATGAGATCTTCCATTTCAATCCATTCACCGTAAGGTTCAATGTAGACAGCCACTTTATCGTTAACTGCTGAATTCAATGAAATTGAATAGCTGAGATTACCATTTCCCTTACCGAAATAGTTATAGCCTACATTGTAACCTAGGTTTAGTCCATCAGAAAGCATGTGCGAAAGGCATAATTTGTTGATAGATGAATACACATCTCCTGATAAAACTGAAGATCCTGTGGGTAAAACAAGGTGGGACAGTACCGCAATTTGCGTATTCACATTTTCTTTGTTGAGCAATTGGATCTTTGTTCCTAGCTCCAAATCACTGATTCCATCAGAGTCATAGCCTTTAAAGCTGGCCACTTCAAATTGGCTCAGAACCCGAAACTCAACTCCTTTTAACAATCCAAATCGGAACAAACTTGTCGGAGCAAGCAGCTGTCTAGATTGGTACTTGCCCTCTCCTTCGTATCCAACCAATACCCCACTTTCAATTTGAAGATCACCTTGACCTACGGTCAATGAACTTTCAGTCTGGTCGGGCCTATCAGTTACGATTTGGGCTTTAACACTGCAGATTAGAGAACAGAGCAGTGATACCCAAAATAGTTTTAGCATTAGGTTCATCCGCCAAAGATATATTTGAAATGGCGTAATACCTCATAAAAATGAGTTCAATTGCTACGATGCAGCTTACTTTAATAAAAGAATTAATTGACTATCTCAGAATCAATTTCTCAGTTTTCACTCCTTTGTTTGTTCTGACTAGCAGTTGATACACTCCAGCGTTGAGGGCGCTCAAATCAAGCTGTGCCCTTGAATTATTTACAACATTTTGATACACCAAATGACCTAATATATCATACGCTTCAATTGATTGAATCATAGAATCATCTGTACTGTGTATATTGACAATTCCCTGTGTTGGATTTGGGTACACATTGAAAGTTGATAGCTCCTCGCTTACACTAACACTGGTTATATCAACGGCATAGACACGGTCTGTATCGTAATCGACAAAATAAATTCTTCCATCTGGTCCAATTTTAACACCTTGAAGACTGCTCAATCCTGTTGGAATAGTATGCATCAATTGAGCTGGAAGTGAAGATATATCGTAAATCAATATTTCACCAGAATCGTAGTCCGTTAGAATCATTCTGTCATCAATAATATCTATACCTGCTGGTTTATTCAATCCATCAATTACAAGTTCTTGGGTATATCCAGTGTATTCTGAGTATTCAGAATAAGATTCAGGGCTATCGTAATTCGGGGTTCCTCCTTCGTCGCTTCCAGTATTGATGTCAATTCTGAATACTCTCGCATTGCCATGATCTACCACATAAAGCCAATGCAGCTCTTTATCTAAAACCAAATGACTAACTATTTCTTCCTGAGGATCTTTGGCAACGGCATCATCTGAGTACCTGCGAATTATCGCATCACCATGATAATCATTTCCTGGGCCATGATCGTCTCGGAAATCGTACCTCACAATATCATTCGTGTAGCCATCAAAAACCCAGAACACATTATCTACTTCAGCAGCGATGCCTTGACACTCTGGAGAGGCATGACACATGTCTAAATGTGATCCATTCCCACCGCTATCTTCCGCATAAATATTCATATCGCTGGACCATAGTGATGGACCTGTGAACGCATCGCCTCCATTGTGATTGGCATCATAAACCCCAGGTGAGTTCGCCCAATTGCCATTTTGACTGAAGGCCATTCCTGTTGGGAGTGACATGAAATGCCAAGCATTACCATCTTGCTTCCAAATTGAACTTTGATCTTCTTGACCAGCATTGAAGATCGTTACCGTGCTTCCTCCACTTGCTTCAGTCCCCTTATTCGTCACCCAAAGTTCCATATTTGAAAGTACAGGATGAAAGTCCAGGTCTGTCGGTCTATTTACTTGGTCTCCAGGCCCTACAATTTCATCCAAGTCAAATCCAGCTCCGATATAAGAATCGATAATATTTGGAATCCCAGGTCCCGCTTCAACAACCTTTATAATTGTGTCATTTGCATGGAAATCATCCTCAAATTCACCATTGATGTTGTCTGCCCAAATTCGAATGGTATACAGGCCTTCTTCTAATATTTGAACCTCCGTTTCATGATGAAGATGAACCGATTCATAGTTTTCAAGCATTACAAAATTTATATTCTGCGTAAACGTTTCCCCGCCGTTGACATCATAATTAAAATCAAATGATTGAACAGTTTCTGTTCCGGCATTGAAAAATTCTGCTCCAACCTGATGCAATCCAAGCTCAAGATAGCTGTATATATCCGCTGAAGTAGCACTTAAATCGTGAGCCTGCGGCTGAAGAGCTGAGAATGTAAATATCCCGCCCAATGCCATTCCTTCGAAAGACTCTATGTTGAATCCATTCACTATTACTTCAAAAAGAAAACCACCATCACCCCAATCGTCTCTATAGGTGATATTGAAGCTCTCTCCTTCTGGAAGGCACCAAGGGCCTTCTGTAATCATTAGATTGTTGCCATAACCGCCTGGGTTCTGATCCTGTGCTCCAGCACCAAGACATCCAACTTCGTCATTTCCACCAGCGAAAATGGTATTTGTACCGCACATATCTTCGCTAGAGGTGAGTTCCCAATACCCTTCATATCCCCAGTCATCAGTATGCACAACAATTTCAACTTCGACAAAGCCAGGGTCGCATTGGGCTTGGATAGTTGAGTTGAATAGAAATACACAGGCTAGAATTATCGAAATCCTTATTGACATAACTACTTATATTTTAATGGGTTAAAGCTTTCACTCAGATGTCAAATCTACTTGAATTAAAGTGGTATTACCAGCTTCAAAATTGAAAAACTCCGGTATATAGGAAAGGTAACAAAGCTGTCAACTGATGGTTGATACCCAAAAGATGCTGACTTCAAGAATAAGCTTAACCATTATAGATGCTCCACAAAGAATCTGGATGTACATATGCAAGCAATACCACCGAAACTGAATTACAAATGACAAGTAAAATATAATTCTTCAAAGGCTGGGAATCCTGTGGGTCAAAGTCGAGCGGTAAACTTCCACGATCTGCAGATTGACTCACAATAAACTCGGCGAGAGAATTAAAGTTTCGTTTAGCTTAAGGGTATTCATTAGCTGTAAGGTCGTCGATTTTATTCGAATCAGATCAAGAGAAAAAGACAATCCTTCTGCTTAACACTTCTTAACGCTGGCCATTCAACAAATTCAAGATAAGCGACGTTAACTTTGAGTAATCACTTACGATTAACATTTAAATCTGGAAAAAAATGAAGAAAGTAATTAGTACATTTTTAGTGGCGACCCTTGGTGGGTTCATTGCTCTAGCCACTTTTATAACCTTTAACAAAAGCGAGCAAACACAGGCAGCCGCGACTTCTCAAATTCAACCGGTAGCTAGATTTGCAAATCTTCCGCCAGCTGCATCGAATAGTGGTAGTCTAGATTTTACTGTTGCCGCTGAAAACTCATTAAACGCAGTTGTTCACGTAAAGACTAAACGTGAAGTTGCAGCTCCTAACAATCCTTGGGCGAGGTATTTCGGTTATGAGATGCAGCCTCAAATTCAAATGGGATCAGGCTCCGGAGTGATTATAGGCAATGATGGATATATCGTGACAAACAATCATGTTATAGAAGGTGCAACTGAAATCGAAATCAGTTTAAATAGTGGAGAGAATTTCAAAGGAACTTTAATTGGTACTGATCCATCAACAGATTTGGCTGTCATCAAAATCGAAACTAAAAAAGAACTTCCTTCCTTGCGATTTGGGAATTCTGATGTTGTAAAGGTCGGTGAATGGGTGCTAGCTGTGGGCAATCCCTTTGACTTGACCAGCACAGTGACTGCTGGAATCGTCTCTGCTAAGGCTAGAAACATCAATCTTCTTCAATTTGACCCTAACAATGAGGTGTTTCCAGTTGAATCATTCATCCAAACAGATGCCGCTGTTAATCCAGGAAACAGCGGTGGAGCTTTGGTGAATGTTCGTGGTGAACTTATAGGAATAAATACTGCCATAGCCTCAAGAACAGGATCATACGCAGGATACTCGTTTGCTATTCCATCGGCAATTGTCGAGAAAATAACTCGCGATATTGTTGAATTTGGTAATGCCCAACGTGCCTATATCGGTGTTCAAATAAATGATGTGAATCAAGTTTTGGCTGAAGAACTTGGGCTAAATCAAATCACAGGAGTTTATGTAAATGGGCTAACCGAAAATGGAGCCGCTGAATTGGCCGGTGTGAAAGAGGGAGATGTTATCGTTGGAGTCAATGACATTAATATTCATTCTGTTCCAGAGTTGCAAGAGCAAGTGAGCAAGTACCGTCCTGGCGACGATATCAAGCTAACTGTTTTGAGGGATGGCAGACAAAGATCAATTCCAGTGACGCTTCGAAACTTAAGGGGCAATATGGAATTGAAAAGCAAAGAGGCAAAAGATGTAAGACGAATCCTCGGTGCTGCTTTTGAAAGTCCATCTACAGCAGAACTTCAGGCTTTACGAATTAAGGGAGGAGCGAAAATCGTTGAGTTAGGATCTGGCAGATTGGCGAACGCAGGCGTTAAAAAAGGATTCATCATCACTAGCATTGATGAGCAGCCAATTCAATCTCCTGAAGATATTGAAACTATACTACAGAATAGGACTGGCGGCGTTTTGATTGAAGGAGTTTATCCTGATGGGACGAAAGCCTATTTTGGATTTGGTGTATAAATAGAATCTAAAGCATGAATAAACAGGGCTGTGAAATTTCGCAGCCCTGTTTGTTTTGAGTACTTTTGCACGACAAATTCAAACCATAAATCAAATAAAAAACATGTCCAACCAGGTACGTTCACAGGAGGCTTACAGCAACGAACTGAAAGTCTATGTCAACCAGGAAAGGGCGGCGCTTGATTTATTGCATTACACCGGTAAATTGCAATTCGAAAAATCAATTGAGCTCGTACTGTTCCGCAATCATTTGGTCGACTCGAAAATTACTGAGGCCATGAGGCTTCATAATTATGCTGCTGAGGTAGTGGGAAAAGCGATTAGCGTTTTTGACACTGCTGAATTGGCAAAAGACATTTATGAAATGGACCTCGCTCCTGCCAAAATTGACATTGGGAAATTGGCAAGCGAATGGTTAAAAGAGCAAGGGCGCTTCAAAACTAAAAAGGATTTTCTTGAAGACAAACTGCACAATTTCATGACCGCCTCAAGTGTTCCAATTGAGCCAAGAGATGTGGTCTTGTTTGGATTTGGAAGGATTGGTCGATTGGCTGCACGTGAATTAATTACACAAGCTGCCAAAGGTCAACAGCTCCGATTAAGAGCTATTGCAGTACGTGGAATCGATGAGCAAACCCTGAAGAAAAGAGCTTCATTACTCGCGAACGATTCTGTGCATGGCAGGTTCCCAGGAACGATTCATATCGACTACGACAAACAAGATTTAATCATCAACGGCCAACGGGTTCACATCATTTCAGTGAGCGATCCAACAACCGCTGACTATACAGAATACGGCATCAGCAATGCTCTTTTGATTGACAATACTGGAGTTTATCGCGATGCTGAAGCAATGTCAAAACACCTGCAATCAAAAGGGATTAGCAAGGTTATTTTGACAGCTCCTGGAAAAGAAGTTCCCAATATCGTTTATGGAATCAATCATCGTGAGCTCGACATTGAAAATCAGCACCTGTTCTCGGCAGCGTCTTGCACTACGAATGCCATTTCTCCGGTTCTAAAAGTGATCGAAGAAGGATTGGGTATTGAAAATGGACACATCGAAACTGTTCATGCTTACACCAACGATCAGAACCTACTTGACAACATGCACAAGAAGGAAAGACGAGGAAGATCAGCTGCTGTGAATATGGTAATTACTGAAACTGGAGCTGGAAAAGCAGTGACTAAAGTAATTCCAGAACTGAAAGATAAGTTGACAGCAAATGCCGTTCGAGTGCCTGTTCCCAATGGTTCATTGGCAATTATGAACTTGAACCTCAAGAAAAAGACAAGCAAAGAAGAAGTAAATGCCATGTTGAAAAAGGCAGCACTAGAAGGTGACCTTGTCAATCAAATTTTCTACTCCATCAATGAGGAGCTGGTATCAAATGACATTATTGGCAACGAATGCTGTTCAGTTTTTGATAGCCCTGCAACAATAGTTGGGCAAGATGGAAAAAGCATTGTGCTTTATGTTTGGTATGACAATGAATTTGGCTACACCAAGCAAGTTATTCGATTGGCGAAATACGTCGCCAAGGTGAGAAGGAACATTTACTACTGATCCAATAAAAAATAAATTAAAAGCCTCCTTAGGGAGGCTTTTTTCATTACATTGAAGCTGTTCTGAGCTTCCGAACTTTTTCAGAACATTCCTGTTTTACCCTTATGGCAGCTATTGAGACAAAAATTCCCTTGTTCCCACTCCCCATGCTTTTACTGCCTGGCGAGCGGAGAGTATTGCACATTTTTGAAGCCCGGTATATTCAACTCATTCAAGATCTTGACCATGAATTTCCGGTATTTGGAATTCCTCATTTTTCAGAGAACAAAACCGAAAGTGAAGTCATATATGGCTCTCTAGTAAAGCTTGTAGAGGTTGTGAAGCACTACCCGGAAGGCGAAAGTGATATCGTGATTGAAGCTTTTGATTTGTTTGAATTGAGAAGCTTTGAAATGAAACAATCTGGAAAAGAGTATCCTGGTGGATTGGTTCGTATTCTGAAGGATTATAAGTCTTGGGAAATGAGCTCTAAGGTGATAGAACATTTTCGAGAATTAGTTAGACAGACCGATGAATCTGAAGATTTCAACCCCGAAGAAATTGGCTTATTTGACATCCTTTTAAGCTTAGGCGTGAATGACAATGAAAGGGTGAAATTTCTGAATTTGAATTCTAGAAAAGTGCAAGAAGCGAAGTTAATTGCTCAATTAAAGTTCACAAGCCTAGTTAGAGCTCAGGAAAAAAAGAAAGAGTACTCCTTTTACATGAATTAAAAAAGGACGACCATTTCTAGCCGCCCTTCTCTGCTTTCAAGCTTTCTTCTATTCAATTGTCTTTCTGCTATAGCTTGATTTTCTTTCCGGTATCAATAGTATAGTTGCCAATAAACCCAAGAAAACTAGCAACATCCCCGCTGGACCAGAGGGTAATTTGATAAAAGGAAATAAAACTTCATTTCTGCGCTCATCATTCATTCGATTCGAATACTCATGAATGTAGTTGTAGGCATTTTTACCTTCCCAGCCAGTCATCGCAATTAGCTCGTCAACTTCTTTCCTTCTCTTATTCTGCAATTCGTACAAATAGCTCTGTCCTGCATCGCAATCGAATTCACCGCTTGCTGGATGAGTCATGATATATCTCCCTTGAAACCTTTCAGTATTCGAAGTGACTTGAAAATTCAAATCTTGAGGGAATCTATCACGTGTATATCTCACATGAAGTCGAGTAAAAAACACGGGCTCACCTCCCCAACTGTTTACCCAGTTCACACCAGCTTCTTGAAATTCTTTTTGCATAGGTGGAGGGCCAACGCAGGGATCGCATTTCATAGGATTCTGCAAACTCACATCCCAAGCGTATTCTAAGAAAACTGCTCGCTTCGCCTCTCTGGTATAGGCATTGTCGAACAGTGCTTTGTAGAAATCACCGAACTTAGGTTGAACGAACAAGGGAATGTTTCGATCAGTAGGAATTTTAACCGTCCTGTAATTGGTGCACTCTACCCTGCCTTGTTTGGTGAAAGCATAAACGATCATGTCTTGTTCGCCGGGCGAATTTGCCATTCCTAATCGGATGGGTAGCATGAACCTCTCGTGTTCAAACTCAATTTGAATTGGATTGAGATATTCAGAGGTCGATTCAAGGAATTTATCGATGTTCACTTTTACCACGAAGAATTTCATGTTCGACTTGATGTAGGGCTCTAGGACTTCCTCAGCACTTGCTGGAATTTTATATCCATTTTGAGTCAACCAAGTCTTTAAGCCAGAGCTTTCTTTAGCGGAGAGCAACAAGATGTCATATTCACCAACGGTGTACTTGGCCTCAATGGTCACACCTAAGTCCTTCTCGGCGAAATCTTCTGCTACATCTATCTCCTTGTTCATAGTTCTGGCCATGGCTGGCACGGCATCCATCATATACTCGAAAACCGGCTGGCAAGGATTCTCGTCGTAGTATTCCACCAATCGAGGACCAGAATACGCATCTAAAGCATCGAAAACATTGCGATTCACAATTCTGATTTGATCTTCGCGAAGGACGACAGGTACAGGAACCACCATGGCGAAATCCTTTACCGTTCCCTTAAAATCATTGGACATGGTGATAACTGTTCGGTTGCCATCTCTCACCAGAATGATTTCCGACTTGTTGTTGAATAATTTAGCATCTGCCTTGGCCACATAAAAGCCGCAAAACGCATTCACCTGAAGAGCACTGAGTATTCCTGAGATGAGTAAAAGAGCAATAATTCTGTATTTCATAGCTAGTTATTATTTACTTGTTGGTATCCAATGAAAGGTCTCTCCCTTCATGGTTTTATTGAAAATTGCAGTGAATGGGGCAGCAATGAAAAGTGCCCAAATTGGAGCGGTGTAAACGAAGAACCACTGGCTTAGAATAAAGGAGAGCACCGCTATCCCTGAAGCCCAAATGATTCTCGCTTTTTTACTTTTCGGTGTGGTAACCGGGTCAGTAATCATGAAAAAAGTAAAAAGCAACAATGATCCGTTAGAGAAACTGTGGAACAGAACATCCCATCCCCAGCCTAAATAAAACACCGTGCGAGTTGCTTCTAATGCAAAGAGAGTCAGGATAAAAGCTAAGCTGGTGTCAATTCGCCCTACTTTGAGTAAGACCATTAATGCCGCGGCTCCGAAAAAGTATATGAGAATAATATCAGAACCCCATTGTCCGGGTGACACCCAGGCTTGGTCCGTCAGCAGAATGCACAATATGATTCCAAAATTGGCCGGATTGAAGATATGTTTGCCGTTGAATCGCAGGATGAATTTCGAGCCAATGGCTAAAACACCAGAGAGTGCGGAAATCCAAAGTGCAGAAGAGTGCAGCAGTAAAGACAATCCGAGGGCTGTAATTAAAGCACTTTTCCAGGAGCTTGGCGAAGCACCTACAATTCGAGCACCTACCAGCTGTGTAAGCACGCATGACACCGCGATGATTAGATATCTCGTCACTTCGAGTTCCCATCCCAAAGAATAGATTCCAAAAACCAGAAAACTACTCAAGTAGATCAACTGAAAGTGCCTGGCATCTCCAAGTATGAGTTGATGTAATTTCTTTAATCCATCACTTCTAAGGCTGAGAATTCTTTCCATAATTATCGATTCTTTTCAGCCTGTACACATTACTTGCAAATCGGTTCATCATATTGGAATATTTTTTTGCAAATTCGCAGTAGAAAAGGAATTCAGAATATGAAAAGAGGGTATTTGAAGACAGTTATTCTTTCGCTTGTTGTGGCAACGAGTCTTTATCAGTGCAGTGGCTGTGAAGAAACTAAGCCAGTGAAGCCAGTTGGGAATGAAAAAGTGGATAGAAGTGCTGAAATGGTTGACAAAACCAGACCTGAATGGGAGCAAATAGATCGAGACCTTCGGGGATACTTAAAGGCATTAGCTACATGTGATTTTGATACATACTTGAATTATGCCAATCCGAAGCTATTTATAAAGGTCGATAGAGAGACTACAAAAGAATCGCTAGAAGGCTATGAAAAGCAGGGAATGAAGTCAATAACTGAGAACGTAGAATTGCTTAAAGTGTCGCCCTTGGTCACTGATTCTGCAAGTAACTATGCGGTATTTTGGTTCGACGCAAAAATGAGAGTCGTCTTCGATGAACGATTTTTAGGGGATCCAAGTGGATATTTAATGTCTATAGCTGACAAACACGGAAAGAATAATGTGAGCTACAATGAAGAAAGCAGAGAGTTCCTCATTGACAGGACATTTAAAATGTATGGTGAAAATGCCAAAGGAACTGAAGATTGGGTATTTTTGGATGAATATTTCCATTCGACTGCCGAAGGAGACCAACTCATGGATTTTGATGTACTTTTTGATCTAAAGCAATTTGAAAAATAGAATTTTACTTGCCTTTTCTCTATTAATTTTAGTGGGATGCGCACCTCAGCAATGGACAACTGCGAGTCAAGAACAAGAATTGCTAGTTCAAACTAGTTGGCAGGAATTGAAGAAACCGAATGAAGATGGAGCAACTATGCGCCTCAATGTTTGGGTTCAAAACCAAGGGAGCTCTCCAGTAGAGTATGACTTAGGATTTGAGTTCTTCCAAAACGGGAAGCAAATCGAAAAAGCCCATGCAGGAACACTCTGCGCAAAACCTGGAATTAGCTACAAGGGCAAGGTGAGTGGCACTTACTTCGAACCTGTAGGGATTTCAAAAGAACAGCTGGCTGATTCTACTATTGTTGTAGAAATTACACCGCTCAATATTCAAAAAGTAGAAGCTTGTTCTAAAGACTAAGCCTTTACTTTTGATCGAATTGGGAGACTAGGTCTGCAATTTTCGAGTGCATTTCTTCGAAACTCAGGTCTTCATAGCCCTGAGGAGTGTTAAACTTTTCGTCTGACACTGCTTCGTATCTTACCTCTTTCGCGGTGAGTTGCATTCTTTTTCCAAATTGTTCAACTTCATATCCCAATAGTACTTCTTGAATTTCACTGAATTGATTGCACCAATTTGGGGCAGAAATTCCAATGGCAGAAGTGTGGTAGAGTGTGATTGGTTGAATCGATCTATCTACAAAATGAGCAAATGACTTCTTGCAAAGCAATCCAGCTAATGAATCAATTTCACTTGTAGAACTTAGATTCATTGTTGGAAATTGAGCTACCATTTCCTGTACTTCGGCATCATTAAGATTCATTTTGTACTTTTCATCAAATACTTTGAAATACTGAGAAAAGGTTTTAGCCGAATTATCCATTATAAATTCGCTACAAACAACTTCCGCAAAAGAAGCCAATTTGGCCCTGACTTTATCGCCTTTAAAAGTGAATGTCATTTCTTTGGGGTAGATATTTATGTATGGATTATCCTCATCAAAAGGAAAACTTACTTCATACACAATTACACCTTCATTTGACGCATGGGGCTCTGGACTATTCGAACAACCAGCAAACATCAATGCAACACTAAATGACAAAGCAATTGCACGCATGAATTTATAGGGATGGAACATATTTAATGCTATTAATTAGGGCACTTTACAACTTGTTCTACGCTTGTTGATGAAGAAAGTTCCATTGGTTTCAATATGTAATGTGTTTCTCTTTACTTTGCCAACGGAATATATTCCTGAGAGAGTTTATGATTAAGCCGAACGTAACAGATGAATTTGGACGCCTAAAGGTTGTCGTACTAGGGACTGCAGAAGAGTTTGGAGGCGAGCCACCTATTGATGAAGCCTATGACCCAAAGTCAAAGGAGCACATCAAAAATGGTACTTTCCCAAAGGAAAAAGATCTAGTTCCTGAACTTGAAGGCTTTGCCGCTGTCTTGGAGAAGTATAAAGTGGAGGTGCTTCGGCCACAAGTTATTGATAACTACAATCAAATATTTACTCGCGATATTGGATTTGTTATTGATGATACTTTTTTGATTAGTAATGTCATTGAAGAAAGGGATCGAGAAATTGGCGCCTTAAAAGCTGTGCTCAAACTCATCCCCGAAAAAAATAGAATTAGTCTTCCGGAAAGCGTTCGAATTGAAGGCGGTGATATCATGCCTGTTCAGGATATGATATTTATTGGATTTTCTGGCCCCGGTGATTTTGGTGAATACAAAGTTGCAAGAACCAATATTGCTGGTGTTGAATATGTTCGGGAGCATTTTCCTGGTAGAGAATTGAAGGCATTTGAGTTACGCAAGAGCGACACCGAGCCTCGAGACAATGCCCTCCACCTAGATTGTTGTTTTCAGCCTTTGGGATTAGGTCATGCACTCCTCTACCCTGGCGGATTCAAAAATCAGGATGACGTTGACTTCATCATTGACTTTTTCGGAAAGGATATGATCATTGAGCTGAGCAGGGATGACATGTACGACATGAAGTCAAACCTCTTCTCAATAGCACCGAATATCGTGGTTTCAGAAAAAGGATTTGTCGATTTGAACAACAAGCTCCGTCAGTTGGGCTACACAGTTGAAGAAATAAAATATTCAGAAACAGCAAAAATGGAAGGTCTACTTCGCTGTTCTACTTTGCCTCTTGTGAGAGGATAATAAGAATTTGTAATGAGTCAATCTACTGCTACTTTATTGATGGTACGGCCTGCATCGTTTAGAATGAACGAGCAAACGGCTGTAAATAACTACTACCAAAAAGTCATTGATGGCTTGAGCGAAGAAAAGGTCAATTCATTGGCGCGCAAAGAGTTTGATGCATTTGTAGAAAAGCTGAGATCAAAAGGAGTTCAGGTAATTGTCATCGACGATGAGATAGAGCCCAATACTCCCGATGCTGTTTTTCCAAACAATTGGATTTCTTTTCATGAGGATGGTAGAATTGGACTTTACCCCATGTTCGCTCCCAACCGCCGAGCCGAGCGTCGAGAAGATATTTTTGACAGATTGACAAATGAGGCGGGGATGGAGATTGATGAGATCATCGACTTCACCGAATTTGAAGAGCACGATAAATTCCTAGAAGGCACTGGAAGTATGGTCCTCGACCGGGAGAATAAAATTGCGTATGCCGCATTATCAGTGCGAACCGACGAAAAGGCCTTGGAGCATTTTTGTGAGGAATTCGGCTATCGCGCATGCATTTTTCACGCCAACCAAACCAAAGATTCTAAGCGAGTCCCCATCTACCACACCAATGTAATGATGGCGATTGGCAGCAATTTAGCCATAGTCTGTGCCGATTGTGTTGATGATAAAAAAGAGCGGGAAAACCTCATTGCGACTATCTCCCAGACACAAAAAGAGATAATTTATATTTCTGAAGATCAAGTGAATCGATTTGCAGGAAATATGTTAGAAGTGAAAAACGAAGAAGGCAGTTGTTTCTTGGTGATGTCTGCTTCGGCGTTTGAAAGCTTAAATCCAGAGCAAATTGAAAGCATTGAAAAGCATTGTCCAATAATTCACAGTAGCCTTGATACCATTGAGGCATGTGGTGGTGGAAGCGCTCGCTGCATGATGGCAGAAGTATTCCTCCCAAAGATTTGAACCAATGAAGATTGAAGATATTTTAGTTGCAGAAATCCCGAAAGCTTTCGAAGTTCTATTTGGCAGCGCCCCTAGTGCTGATCAGATTCAAATTCAAAAGACTAGGAAAGAATTCGAAGGAAATTTCACTTTGGTGGTTTTTCCTTTAGTAAAACTAGCGCGCAAAAGTCCTGAACAGACCGCCCAAGAATTGGGAGAATACCTAGTCAAGAACATCGAACTGGTCAGTAAATTCAATGTTGTTAAAGGATTTTTGAATTTGGTCATTTCAGATTCTTATTGGATAACCTTCTTCAATGAGGAATTCCAAAACGAAAAATTTGGATTCGCCCCAGCCAATTCAAAAAACACCGTGATGGTTGAGTACTCCTCACCAAACACGAACAAACCATTACACCTCGGTCACTTGAGAAATAATTTCTTGGGCTACTCTGTCAGTAGAATTCTTGAAGCCACCGGTCACAAGGTTGTTAAAGTACAAGTGATTAATGATCGAGGTATTCACATCTGCAAATCGATGCTAGCTTGGCAAAAGTTTGGAGCAGGTGAAACGCCTGACAGCACTGGACTGAAGGGCGACAAGCTCGTTGGAAAGTACTATGTGCGATTCGATCAGGAATACAAAAAACAAATCGCAGAGCTGATTGCAGCTGGAAAATCGGAAGACGAAGCAAAGAACCAAGCTCCCATCATGGTAGAAGCTCGTGAAATGCTTTTGAAATGGGAAGAAAAAGATGCTGAAGTCTACAAACTTTGGGAGATGATGAACCAGTGGGTCTACACCGGATTCGATGAGACCTATCGCTCTATGGGAGTGAGTTTCGACAAGCTCTACTATGAATCTCACACCTATCTTGTTGGAAAAGCAGAAGTTGAAAGAGGATTAAAAAAAGACGTGTTCTTCAAGAAAGAAGACGGCTCTGTATGGTGCGACCTCACTGCAGATGGATTGGATCAAAAACTGGTACTTCGAGCAGATGGAACGGCCGTGTATATGACTCAAGACATCGGGACTGCCATTCTTCGATTTGAAGATTACCCAGACCTGAGTGCCCAAATCTATACTGTTGGAAATGAGCAGGAATACCATTTCAAAGTGTTGTTCCTCATGTTAAAGAAATTGGGAATTGAGAAAGCAGCCAACAACTATCATTTGAGTTATGGAATGGTTGAACTTCCAGAAGGAAAAATGAAATCAAGAGAAGGCACCGTGGTAGATGCCGACGATTTGATGGATGCTATGGAAGAAGGAGCTCGTGAAATTGCACAAGAGCAAGGAAAACTTGAAGGATTGTCGCCAGACGAGGAAAAAACCATCTTTCACCAAGTTGGAATGGCCGCATTGAAATATTTCCTCCTCCGCGTTGATCCAAAGAAGAATATGCTCTTCGATCCCAAGGAGTCTATTGATTTCAACGGGAATACCGGTCCTTTCATTCAATACGGATATGTTCGAACCCGCGCTTTACTTCGCAAATTGGGTCAGAACCTGGCTCCAGCTGATTTAAGTCTTGAGCTCATGGAAGCGGAGAAAACCCTGCTTACCAAACTTTACGAATATCCAGTTGTATTGGAACAAGCTGCCAAGGAGTACAATCCATCAGTGCTTGCAGCGTATACCTACGATTTGGTGAAAGACTACAATTCGTTTTATCAATCTGTCCCTGTAATGCGGGAAGAAGATGAGGCTAAAAAGTCTTTTCGAATTGGACTTTCGTATCTCTGTGGCAATGTTGTGAAAAGTGGAATGGAGACTTTGGGGATATCTATGCCCGAACGGATGTAATCACTTCACGTTGAAGTACCTTAAACTTTTTTGATTGGAAGTGTTCAGTTCGCAGCTGTATCGTCCTGGAGACAGTTGACCCTTATCAATTTTAAAGTCATGCTCTCCAGCTTCTAAGTCAGCATTGCAAAGCTCAATCGCTTGTTCTCCAGAGCTATTGTTTACTATTAGGTGGATGGGTTCCTTTTGATGGACTTCAATTTCAATTCCAAAGCTTCCCTCCTCGTGTCTGATTATTCCCTCTCCCAAGAAAGCGCTGTATGAATCGCCCAACGTTTTCCCCGCCAAGAATCTGAGTAACCTTTTGTAGAGAATCACAATGAGAATCAGTACTAATCCAGCGAGTAATAAATTTCTAAATAGTTCGATATCCATTTTAAAGAGAAATTATTCCTTCTATAACCTTCACTTCAGCATACCTCGCTAAAATACTGTCCGAATCAAGCATCATTTCCTTAATTGTAACGCTGGTGTACTTTCCCTTCCCAGACTCACGACTAGACACTTCAGCAGATTCACCAAAAATATTCTTGAGCTTCACGAATTTCTCACGATCCGTCGGAATGATAAATTTGAACATATAGACTGCCGGCCACTGATTCTGGTCATCCAACAATCGTTTTAATTCATTCAGTTTCTCCTGATCCATGCGACAAAGATAAAACAAAGCTGCTGCTGCAAGCTAAAATCATTTGTATCGGCATCTCATTTCATAAACAATTAATAGTTATAAGCTTAACTCTTCAGTTTGCAATGCGCTGAAGGATTTTACGACCTTTGAATTGATTCAAACTGAACCCAATTGAGATACAGGTGTACAGAAAGGAAATGCTGGCTATGAAATTGCACTTCTTTAAATTATTCACTCCGCTAGTGGGGCTATTCATGTCCATTGGATTGCTCAGTAGCGCTCAAACGCAAGATGTTGATGCTGTTCGTTCGCAATCGGTAGATTTCCTGATCCAATCGCCCAGCCAAAGTAAGCTCGCAGATGATGAAGCTTGGTGGACAGCCAGAACTGAGTCAAGCCCCTACAACAGTGCTTCATGGCTTGGGCTATACAAAGTGCTGCGTTTTAAGGATTTGAAAGAGGCGGGTAAAGCCCCATCTAAAAAGTACAAAGGCGAGCTACAAGAAATTGAGCAGAAGCTGGCTTTAATTGATCCCAATAGTTTTGAGTATCAATTGGTTGCCTATGAAAATCGTTTCATGACCGATGAGGGATTTCAATTTCTCAATAAGGCAGCCAAGCTTCGACCAGAAAACATTGACATACAAGATGATCTAGCTGCTCAAGCACTGATGGCCGGTGAGTTCTCCGACATGAGAAGACACCTACAGCTGCTTCGAAACTCTGGAAAATTCAATGCATCATTGATGGGGTTTCACAAATCCTTGCTTTCTGGACTCGCACCGAATTCGATTATCCTCACACACGGCTATGTAGACACCTACTCCCTGCTAATTCTTCAGGAGTTAGATGGATTGAGAAAGGACGTAGAGATATTATCTGTTGACCATCTTATCAATGCCGATTACCGTGAAAAAGCCTTGGAAATCCTTGGCGTTCCTGCTCAAGTGAATATTCCAGGAGAGCCCTACCTCGCTATTGAGCTTCTCAGTGAGATGAGCTCTCGAAAAATTTATGTAGCTACTACCTTTCCAGAATTTTGGTTGAGAGGGCATCAAAACACCTTGTACTTTGAAGGATTGGCATTTCGCTGGTCGCCCATCATTCCATTTGAAATATTCGACCCGGTCAACTACCTCGAAAAAAACATTGATTTAGCATCGATTAGAGCCAATGCAGAAATCTCAAAGAACTATCTACCGCTGCTTATTCAAGTTAGAAATACGGCAAAAATAACAGGCAGAATGGGTCTCGCAGAAAATTGCGATGAGCTGATTCGAAACATAGCGGCCAATTCAAACAAGTTATCACTTATCCTCCAAAAACTTGAAGAATGATCCTGGGAAGGAGCTATTTGGACAAGGAAGATGAGGAGCTAATGAAATTGGTTCAGCGCAAGGACAGTAAGGCCTTCGAGGTGATTTACGACCGTTATTCTGGGCGGATGGTGAACTATTTCTACAAAATGCTTTGGCAAGATGAAGAGAAAGCCCAAGACTTCATGCATGACCTTTTCACCAAGCTGATTGAGAAGCCGCAACATTTTGACGTACGCAAGAACTTCAAAACTTGGTTTTTCAGTGTGGCCCACAACATGTGTAAAAATGAATACCGAAAGCAAGGGGTAAGATCAGAAGTTCACGGCAGTGTAGAGAAAGATATTCCCGGCCAAAGCGGAAAAGAAACGTTGAAAGCTATAGATGAATCTAACTTCAATCAAGAGCTGCAATTGGCTCTGAATGAATTAGATGAAGTAAAAAAAACCACCTTCCTCATGCGTTACAATGACGAAATGAGCATCAAGGAAATAAGTGAAATAATGGAGTGTAGTGAGGGGACAGTGAAGTCCAGACTTTTCTATACCCTCAAAATATTAAACCAACGACTGAAGGCATTTGATGGGCTGATTGTATGGATACTGATTGCCTTCTCTAAACTATTGAATTAAATGGAAAAAGATCAAAAATACGACCCAGAAGATCTAGAGTCTTTATTGATGCATAAGCGTTTTGAGGAGCTCTATCCTGAAGAAAAAGATTTCGTATTGCGCCATCTTGAAGGTCCGGAGGAGTATTCCTCTATGCGACAAACCCTCCTATTCGTTCAAAAGAACATTCACGATGAAGGAGGAATTCAGCCTCGTCCAGAAATCAAATCGGCCTTGATGGCGAAATTTGAAAAGGAAAAACCTGTTGCTGCTTGGAGAATCTGGCTGAACGGATTATTCGCTTTTCGCATGCCTCAATTGAGATGGGCCATGCCAGTGGGTATCGCAGCGGCGGTTCTTTTCGGGTGGATGTATTTCTTTGATGCAGAAACTCCCATTGCTAAAATGGCTGAACGCAATACCAGCAAAGACAAGATTGAGAAACAATTGCGCAAAGAAGAAGCACAATCCCCAAAAGCAGAAAATGAAGAGTTGCTTCCTGCTGAAGTTTCTGAGGAATTAGAATCTGAAGATATCGCCGAAAGTGATCTTAACGCAAAAATCGTTGATCTTGAAGTGATTAACGATGATTTCGAGTCAGAATCAATGGCTGAGGTAGAAACTCTTTCGGATGAGATATATTTCGATTTGGCCGAGAAAGAAGTAGCCAGTTCAACTAGACCAGTAGCAGCCAAAGATTCGGAATTGCTTAAAACACGAACAGCAAATTCCGCCGAAATGGATGACATCTCAATCCCAGAAGCAACTAGTGGACAAGCACTTGCATCGAATGTAAGTCGTAAAAACGCATCTTCGGAAAGTGATTTATTTTCTCTTTTCTTCACAGCGCATTGAAAGAGATGAGAACAGCGTAAAATAGGCTATTCTGGTTGCCCGTCTTTTCGTATTTTCGCTTCTTCAATTGAGAATAAATAGAAATTCATGTTCGATAATTTACAAGATAAGCTCGACAGGGCCTTTAAAGTGCTCAAAGGACAAGGGCAAATCACCGAAATAAACGTATCTGAAACCCTGAAAGAAGTTCGTCGTGCATTGCTTGATGCCGATGTTAACTTCAAGACTGCCAAAGATTTCACTCAGAGGATCAAAGAACAGGCATTAGGCAAAGATGTACTCACCGCAGTGAGTCCAGGTCAGTTGATGATTAAAATCACCCACGAAGAGCTTACACAGCTTATGGGTGGTGATAGTGCAGAGCTTAATTTCAAAGGAAATCCAGGGGTAATCTTGATGTCCGGATTGCAAGGTTCTGGTAAGACGACCTTCTCCGGAAAACTTGCCAACTACCTCAAAACAAAGAAGGGCCAAAAGCCGCTGTTGGTAGCTTGTGATATTTATCGACCTGCGGCGATTGACCAATTGACCGTTGTTGGAGAGCAAATCGGAGTTGAAGTATACAGCGAGAGGGAGAACAAGAGCGCGGTTGATATTGCTACCAATGCTTTAAAGTATGCCAAGAGCAACGGATTCAGCGTGGTGATTATTGATACCGCTGGACGATTAGCCATCGACGAAACGATGATGAAGGAGATTGAAGCTGTGAAAGCTGCTGTTAATCCTTCTGAAACTCTTTTCGTGGTGGATGCTATGACAGGTCAAGATGCTGTAAACACGGCCAAGACCTTCAACGAAAGACTGAATTTCGACGGAGTTGTATTGACCAAGTTAGACGGTGATACCCGCGGTGGTGCTGCCCTATCTATCAAATCTGTGGTTACCAAGCCGATCAAATTCGTTGGTACAGGTGAGAAAATGGATGCTATCGATGTCTTCTATCCGAAAAGGATGGCCGACAGGATCTTGGGCATGGGTGATGTTGTATCTCTCGTTGAAAAGGCTCAAGAACAGTACGATGAAGAGCAGGCCAAGAGACTCCACAAGAGAATAGCCAAGAATCAATTCGATTTCAATGACTTTATCGATCAGCTGCAGCAGATCAAGAAGATGGGTAATGTGAAAGATCTTTTGGGAATGCTACCTGGAATGGGAAAAGCGCTGAGAGATGTTGAAATTGACGACGATGCATTCAAACATGTAGAAGCCATCATTCAAAGTATGACTCCTTTTGAACGATCCAACCCACAAGAGATCAATGGAAGCAGAAAACTTCGAATTGCAAAAGGCAGTGGACGTGATATTCAAGAAGTCAACCGACTCATGAAGCAGTTTGAAGACACGAGAAAGATGATGAAGGTGATGACAAACAAAAACCAAATGGCAGGCTTAATGAAGCAGGCAAAAGGCAGGAGATAAAAAAACACAACTCATTCTATTTGAAGCATTTGAATAGAATCATATAAACAATAAGTCGATATGCAACTTCTAGACGGAAAAGCAACATCCAAAGCCATTAAACAAGAGTTAAAAATTGAAGTTGATGGTATGTTGTCTAGAAGTGAAAAGGTTCCTCACCTTGCCGCTATCATTGTTGGTGAAGATGGCGCGAGCCTCACCTATGTCGGCTCCAAAGTAAAGTCCTGCAAAGAAATTGGCTTTGAATCAAGCTTGATTCAATTGCCGAGCTCCACAAGCGAAGCGGAACTTCTCGAACATGTTGCGAAACTGAATACGGATGATTCCATAGACGGATTCATCGTTCAGTTGCCCCTTCCGAAACACATCAATTCGCAAAATGTACTTGAAGCCATCTCTCCTGCTAAAGATGTTGATGGATTTCACCCGGAAAATGTAGGTCGAATGGCCCTGGGATTGCCCTGCTTCCTACCAGCAACCCCTTTTGGGATTCTTAAATTGTTGGAGCGATATGAAGTAGAGACCTCAGGCAAGAATTGCGTCGTAATCGGCAGAAGCCACATTGTTGGCAGTCCGATGAGCATATTGATGGCTCGCAATGCCTACCCAGGAAATTGTACGGTTACTCTCACCCACAGTCGAACTCAGAATCTAGAAGCCATCTGTAAGCAGGCCGACATTCTAATTGTAGCCTTAGGTAAAGCAGAATTCGTAAAGGCGAATATGGTCAAAGAGGGAGCGGTTGTAATCGATGTTGGCATCACAAGAGTCAAGGATGACAGTAAGAAATCTGGATTCCGTTTAGCGGGAGATGTTGATTTCAAAGACGTTGCCCCGAAATGCAGCTATATCACTCCTGTTCCTGGAGGTGTCGGTCCAATGACAATCGCCTCACTCTTGCTAAACACGATGCAAGCCGCGAAAAACAGATTGGCAACTTCGGTTTAAAATCCACTTCCAATGCAAGACGAAATCTACATGGCAAGATGCCTAGAATTGGCAGCATTGGGAGAAGGTAATGTAGCTCCTAATCCAATGGTAGGCTGCGTTATTGTAGAAGATGGAAAAATCATTTCAGAAGGATTCCATCGAAAATACGGGGGCCATCACGCTGAAGTAAATGCGATTCGAGCGGTTTCCGATCCCAATAGATTCAAGAACTGCAGCATCTACGTTAATTTAGAGCCTTGTTCGCATTTTGGCAAAACACCTCCTTGCGCAGATTTAATCGTTTCTAGCGGGTTTAAAAGAGTCGTGATAGCCAATACAGATCCTTTTCCAGAAGTAAATGGTAGAGGAATCAAGAGATTGAGGCAAGCTGGAATTGAAGTTGTCACTGGGGTTTTGGAAGATGAAGGATTGAAGTTGAATCGCAGATTTTTCAAACAACAGGCATCCAACAAACCCTACGTGATTCTCAAGTGGGCACAAAGCGCAGATGGATTCATGGATCCCGAGAGAAAAGCTGGTGAGCAAGGCAGTTTGGCTGTTAGCAGTCCATCTACCGCTAAATTGGTTCATCTCTGGAGAAGTCAAGAAGCAGCGATTTTGATTGGAGCAGGTACAGTGCGAGTGGACAATCCTTCGTTAACCGTCCGCCACATTCCCGGAAAGAATCCCACTAGAATCGTGTTGAATGATTCAGAAGCTCTCGATTCTTCAAGTCGTGTTTTCAATGCCGAAGCCCCTACTCTGTTGTTCAGCATGAATTCTCAATCCGGAATTCCAAACTACGAAATACTCGAAAAAGGCGAAAACACTTTATCCATTTTAAATCGGATTTCTGCTCATGGCATCCAATCCGTTTTGGTTGAGGGAGGTAAATTCACCCTAGAGACTTTCATCAAAGAGAACACTTGGGATGAGATTCGTGTGATCACCAGTCCCAAACACTTCGGCAAAGGATTGAAATCACCGGAAATAGGCTTAATACCAGACTCCTCAGAACACTATGGTCCTGACCGAATAGACTATTACTTCAGAAAATCATGATCTACCTCATCCTGAGTATTGTCTGTTCCACTGCAATATTTATACTGTTCAAGGTTTTCGGAAAACTCAAAGTCAACACTTTTCAAGCCATTGTTGCCAATTACTTCGTCGCAGCCGCTGCTGGACTCTTGCTTTGCCCCAGTCCAGGGTTGATTCTAGAATCAATGTCCCAACCTTGGGTACCGATAGGCTATGGACTTGGACTCCTCTTCATTTGCATTTTCTACCTCATGGCCTATACGTCTCAGCATGTAGGTGTTTCTGCGGCGGCTGTTGCCACGAAAATGTCCTTGGTGCTATCCATGGTCTTCTTCGTAATCACTGAACCGGAAGAAGGATTTGGAATCTGGAAAATATTGGGTGTAATGCTCGCTATTCCTGGGGTCTACTTGGCATCTATGAAGCAAAAAGATCAGACTGTAAACTTGAAACTCCTGGTTTTTCCGTTGATCATTTTTGTGGGGAGCGCAGTGATTGATACCGCCATTGGATATACGGAAAAGTATTATCTCAACACAGAAGCGGAGCAATCAGCCTTCGCTGCTCTTCCTTTTATCGGGGCTTTCAGCTTGGGAATCACCATTTTACTCTTCAAACGATTTAGTTTGGGAGAGAAATTCTCCTCCAAGAGTTTTATCGCTGGAATATTCCTCGGCTTGGTCAATTACGGCTCTATTCTCTATATGATTAAGGCTTTTGATGCTGAATTGTTAGAGCGCTCTGCATTAATTCCGGTGAATAACCTCGCCGTTGTAGTGCTGTCTAGCCTGGGAGCCATCCTAATTTTCTCTGAGCAGCTCAGTCTCCGCAATAAATTGGGAATAGCATTGAGCGTTCTGGCCTTGCTGATTCTTTTAATTCCCGCTTGAATTAAGGCATTGAAGTACTTACCGTAACCAAATCAATAGACTTCTCGTAAATGGGGTATGAAAACAAACTCATATCACATGAAATTTAAAACGACTCTTACTTTAAGCTTCCTTCTCTTCTCAGCATGGCTGGGAGCTGCAGCTCTTCCTGTTCAATTCTACACCTTAAATGCAGAAGTTCAAAACGGCGGAGTTCATGTTCAATGGTCAACGTTGAGCGAAACGGCTAACATGCATTTCGTGGTACAGCGTTCTCCGAACGGAGACAACTGGACTGATATTGGCCTGGTCTATGGATCAACCAATTCTTCCACCTTGGTAAACTATGAATTTTTCGATACTGAGCTTTCCCCTTTTAGAGTGTACTACAGAATTAAGCAAATTGATTTAAATGGAATCTCGAATTATTCAGGGAACATTAAAATTGGAAAACCACAACAGTATTTCGATCATGTAAAATCTTACCCGAATCCTGCAACTAATGAGCTAAATGTACCATTACAAGAAGCCCCAGAAGGAACCAAACTCACCATTCTGAATAGTCTCGGCACCGAGATCATGACTCAGAACATGAGTAGCAAAGGGATTGAGAAAATTGATTTGAGCTCATTAAGCAAAGGATTCTACTACCTCAAATTGAGCAATGGTGAATCTGAAAGTACACAACGATTCTTTAAGCAATAAAACCAAACCTAGATAGTTTGAAAGTCGCCTCCGGGCGATTTTTTTTTGCTTAAAATTTTGGGTTGGATGTTAATTGAACCTTCAACATGAATAGCCCCGCAATAAATTACGGGGCTATTCATGAATGATTCTCGAAGTTCCATGAAGATTTTCGTTTAGATTTCTCAACTTTGAGCCACCCACAAATCTACCATGAGCTATCTCCAAAACCTAAAATCTACCCTCGTCGAAAACGCCAATCCCGAGCAGGCAAAGGGAATGGAGGCTTACATGAAGGGAAAATTCAAGTACCTCGGGATTTCTAGTCCACTTCGAAAGGAGATTTCAGCGCAATTTCTAAGGAAAGATCAGATTCCAACATTTGATGAGATGCACGATGTAGTTTGGTCCTTGTGGCAAGAACCTTGGCGGGAGCTTCATTACATCGCCATGGAATTGGCCGGAAAATACCGAAAACAGTGGAATGAAGAGAGCCTTGAGCTTTTTCGTGAAATGATTATGAGCAATTCTTGGTGGGATACAGTCGATCACATATCAAGCAACTTGGTTGGAACGTATTTCTTCGATCACCCGGAAAAGAAAACTGAAACAGCCTTGGCATGGAATCAAAGTGGACAGCTGTGGTTAGAGCGCTGCTCCATTATTTTTCAGCTGAAATACAAAGACAAGCTCGACACATCAATCTTGAGTACCTGCATCGAAAGTCATTTGGAAAGCAAGGAATTCTTCCTGAGAAAGGCGATTGGCTGGTCGTTGCGGCAACATTCCAAGTACGATCCAAAATGGGTGAGATCCTTTATCGATTCACACGAAATGAGTGGATTGAGTGGATTGAGTCTAAGAGAGGCTTCGAAATACCTCTAGACTATTCCAACATTTTCAGGAAATCTTCTTCTGAAAGCAAAGGAACACCAAGCGATTCTGCCTTGTCTTTCTTGGACGGCCCCATTTTATCACCGGCAACTACATAATCTGTTTTCGAAGAAATCGAGGAAACGTTCTTGCCACCATTGTCTTCAATGAGCTTCTTCAACTCATCGCGTGAGACTGTTTGAAAAACCCCGCTTACCACGATTGACATTCCTCTGAGTTTGTCTGAACGAGAGGCTAGTTCCTCTTCACTGGCGCTGAACTTCAATCCCGCATCTTGCAATTTGGCAACTTCGCGCAGGTGTTCTAGATTCTCAAGATAGTCCTTCACGCTTAGCGCTATGATTTGCCCGATTTCTGGAACATCGCAGAGTTCTTCGAAACTCGCTTGAACCAACTTCTCCCAAGAACCGAAATACCTGGCCATTTTCTTGGCGACCACCTCTCCTACATGCCTGATTCCCAATCCAAAAAGAACCTTTTCGAAAGGCTGAGACTTACTTTTTTCGACGCCTTCAAGGAGATTGTCGACTGACTTTTGGGCCATGCGCTCCAAAGGAAGCAATTGCTCAGCGCTCAAGTAATACAAGTCAGAAGCACTGTGAATCAAATCGTTCTCCACCAGCTGAACCACGGTTTCTTCTCCCAATCCATCAATATTCATGGCTTTTCTGGAGATGAAATGAGTAATTCGACCAATAATTTGCGGAGGACATCCCGAGTCGTTCGGGCAATAATGCAGGGCCGCTCCCTCCTCTTTCACCAGTTCAGTATGGCATTCTGGGCATTTGCTGATGTACTCAAATGGAAGAGAATCCTTTTCCCTCTTGTCCATGTCTACACCCGTCACTTTCGGAATGATTTCACCACCTTTTTCGACAAACACATAATCTCCGATTCTCAATCCCAGGCGTTCAATCTGCTCTGCATTGTGCAATGATGCCCGTTTCACAGTCGTTCCAGCGAGTTGCACAGGACTCAAGTGAGCCACAGGAGTAATCGCACCTGTCCTGCCGACTTGGTAACTGACATCTATGAGCTTGGTACTAACTTCATCGGCTTTGTACTTGTATGCAATGGCCCAGCGCGGTGACTTGGCAGTCATTCCAAGTTCATCTTGCATCTGGTAATCATCTACCTTGATCACAATTCCGTCAATCTCGAAGGCCAGCTGATCGCGGTGTTCCTGCCAATAATCAATGAACTCAACGATTTCATCAATCGACTTCACCCGTTTGATCATGTTCTGCTTGAAATCTGGAGTTTTAAATCCCCAGGATTGAGCATTTTCAACACTTTCAAAATGACCGGAGAACCTACGGTTTTCGGTATAAACACCGTACAGCATACAATCCAAATTCCGACTAGCCACCACAGACGAATCCAGCAGCTTCATGGTTCCGGCGGCAGTATTTCTTGGATTGGCATAAGGATCATCGCCGTTATCTAGCCGCTCTTCGTTGAGCGGCAATAAAATCTCCCCTCTAATCTCAAAAGAATCGGGATACTCGCCAGGGCTGAGTGCCAAAGGAATACTTCGAATTGTCCTCACATTGGAGCTAACATCCTCACCCACGGCACCATCCCCCCGAGTCAGCGCCCGAACAAACTTCCCTTTTTCATAGCTGATTCCAATCGCAGCACCGTCGTATTTCAATTCTAAGACATAGCTGATTTCTCCATCAACCGCTTTTTTCACTCGCTCTTCCCATTCAACAATTTCCTCGCGGCTGTAAGTGTTGCTCAATGAAAGCATGGGGAATTTATGGGGATGCTTTTGGAATTTTTCCGTGAGGTCTCCTCCTACTCTTTTCGTTGGAGAATTAGGATCCGAAAATTCAGGATGTTCGGCTTCCAAGGCCTCCAATTCTTTGAGGAGTTCATCGAATTTCCTATCTTCAATTTCAGGACTGTTCATCACATAATACAGATGATTGTGCCGGTGGAGCTCTTGGCACAAATCATTCATTCTGGATTTTATCTGATCAGTATTCATCTTTCACTTCGGGTTTGTAAATGCTTTTCACCAATCTACCGATTCGGATTTTCGCTTTCACCAAGTAAATCGGTGCGCTAAAAGATTCTCTCAATTCTTCTGGAGCTTTGCGCATAAAACGGTAACCAAATCCACCTCCGACAGACAACCACCAAGTGAGGTGGTAAAACCCTGATGTTGAGAGTTCTAGTGGATAGATTTTGATATCATCCAAGCGTTGAAAGTCAGTTTCTGACTCTAAGCGGTAGGATCTTTCGATGGTTCCGCTTCCAAAATGCCCGGTGAGCACCGCTTCCCATTTGCGGCTGAAGTACATCACCCTTTCGTAGTAGAGGGCAGCATAGCCGAATTTATAGTTCGATTCCGCAACATTCTCCACCGGAAAATCAACTCCTGCAGTCGAAATGGGCGATGACCAGTTGTAAATGCCCACTCCGAAACGATGTATCCGTTTGAATTCCGCACCAAATCGAAAAGCTCCTACTTGCACATTCTCTCCAGACAGCAAGGTTCTTCGTCCATCAAATTGAAATTCAGGCTTCCATTTTTTGAAAGGATGACTCAACTCTTTCCGTCCATCTACCAACCAAACCTCATCTGACCACTGCTGGGCACTGGCGGCGTGTGGACAGCTTGTCGTAAGGACGAAAAGCAAAAAGCCCGTGGTAATGGTCATGAATAGAGACTGGAACATGCTACGAATTTAATGAGCAGAGCTTGACTATGCTATGGCTGTGGATAATAACTGACAAGTTCAACATGAAATAGAGGAAGAGTAATGGCTTAGAGGAAGAGAAAATAACTTGAACCGAAAATCGAAATTGGAAACGATTCATATTGCACTCCGTATGCGGATCACCTCTCAAGTTAGATATTAGAAATCCCTTTTGCACTTACAACCTTATCAACACTCCAACTACTCCAGGACTATCACAATAGTGTAAACCTATTTCAGGACTAGACCCCACTTAGGTGCCTGAGTACGCAGCGAAGCGCAGTGCGACCGAAGGCCCGAGTGTATAACTTCCGCATTCAACAACTAACACTCGCTATATTGTTTTTGCAGTTTTATATTGTCGTCTAGGCATTTATAAATTTAAGCGATAAATTGCCATTTGGGAAGATGGAGCGAAAAGAAGCCGGGCCTTCGGTCGCACTGCGCTTCGCTGCGTACTCAGGCACCTAAATATACGTGGGGATGGTGATGGTACTTGAACACGTGATTGATCCTGTCGAAGGGTGGTTCCTGAGCTCGTCGAAGGGTGGTTCCTGAGCTCGTCGAAGGGTGGTTCCTGAGCTCGTCGAAGGGTGGTTCCTGAGCTCGTCGAAGGGTGGTTCCTGAGCTCGTCGAAGGGTGGTCAAACCTAAAAAAAGAAAAGAAAGATTCTGAATCACTGAATTCCCACAACAGCACAGTGCAATGCGAAGATTCAGAGAAGTAGCTATTAGAAATAGGATTTAGGTTTGCTCTTTCCCTTTTGCGCTGATAACCTTATCAAAACTTCAACTACTCCAGGACTATCTCAATAGTGTAAACCTATTTCAGGACAAAAAACCGCAACGATCTCAATGTCACATATTTTATGTCACATATTTTATGTCACATTTATAATGTGACAATTATTTCGTGACAAAAAATAAAATGGGTGTCCGTAATCTCACCCCGTAAATAGATTACGAGGCTGGTATGTTTCTTTGTGTCAAACAAATATATAGCCATGACATTATTCGAAATTGCCATTAAATACCCTGATGAGAAGACTTGTA